>Ga0154311_115_pt1 | contig 239402 bp, 227 predicted proteins | sample RifGroA2_FD_105605 | JGI IMG/M metagenome (GOLD analysis project Ga0154311, IMG submission 105605) | Elusimicrobia bacterium GWA2_56_46
AAAGCCACAGGAGCAATACGCAGGATCACGGCAACAAAGCGGACATTTCTAAATGCCGCTACTACCGGACATTTCTATTTGCTTGCAACATAAAAACTTCACTTTTTGCCGCAGACCAGGATCTGTTTCCGGCTCTCCCCGGTGAAAGGCCGGCGGTCGAAATCTCCGTATTTCTTCAGGATCTTCAGACCGTTATAGTGCAATAAAGCGTCCAGCTCGGCCGGATAAAAGCAGCGCATATTCAGCTTCCTGGTTCCGGCGGCGCGGCGTCCGGCCTTGTAATGCCAGGTTATACGCGAGGTCTGGGCCGCCCTGTCATAGGAATAGCGCTCATTCACAAGAATATCTTTTCCGGTGCGCGGATCCTTGTAGCTGCCTATCGGAAGCAGCTCTTCGGTGTCGCGCACCAGGTAGCGGGGGTCGGGGTTAAAGACGTCGAACATGAACCGGCCGCCGGGGGCAAGATGTTTTTTAACCCCGGCGAATAATTTTTCAAGCGACACGCGGTCATGCAGGTGCTGCATGGAATTGAACGCGATAAAGATCAGTTTGAATCTGCCTTTCAGCCGAAGTTGTCGAGCGTCTGCACGGAGAAACTTCACTTTAACGTTTTCTTTGGCGGCTTTTTCCCGGGCCCGCGCCAGCATCGGGCCGGCTACGTCCAGCCCGGTTATCGCTATACCCGCCTTGGCCAGCGGGATGGTCAGGCGTCCTGTACCGCAAGCCAGTTCCAGCACAGGCCCGCGGGCCTTTTTGGCCGCGGCCAGATAAAAAGGCAGGTCTTCCGTCGGCACCATGCCGCTGTCCAGGTCATAATGCTCCCCGTCCCAGTAAACCTCCGACCCATCCGGTATTCGATGTTGTGCCATGTCGCGTAATTTCCTCCTCCAATGTAGTGCGTCGCAATATCCTAAAATTTGGAAAATGGCGGCAGGCTGCCCGTTCGGGGTCCTGCCAGCCATGGATACCCCCGGGCCTGCGGCCGGCCCGGCGACTTCGCGCCGGTTCCTCCTCGTCCCGAGGGTATCCATGGCTGTCACCCCTCCAACTATACCCCGCCGCCATCCTTCCTTAAAGGCCCAAAAGGAGGCTGGCTCCTTTTACGTACTACGATCGCAACCGCGGCTTTTCTTTATTTCTTTGGTTTTCACCGGCGTCTCACCAAGGCCAATCAGGTCAAGGCCATCTTTTCCCCGCCCGGTCGCGCGTTTATTCGCTATTAAACATTCTTTTGAAAGGAACGGCGCGGGTTGATCGCCAAATACGCTCTGTGCCCGGCTTGCCCAGGCTTTTTCCCACGCAACCCCGGTTATATTCGTCATAAGATGTAAAGCATTCGGTTTAACGCCTATTTCAATCATGGTTTTTTCTTTGATTTCCGCGGGATCGACTTCAATACCGCCAAAGTCTTTCAGCGCGGCCGCAACTTTCTTCGCGTTTTCGGGTTTGGGATTTATAAGCAGGTCTATGTCTTCGGTGGCACGAAGATACCCATAATGCCCGACGGCATATGCCCCGACGATTATATATTCAACATGGTGTTTATTGAAAACAGCGATAAGATCTTCGTAATCATCCATGTGTTCATTGTTAAACGGCGTCATGGGTTATCCTTATATGCCGGCAATCAACATGTTCCGATCGCGGATTGTCTGGGTTTAATAAAATCAGGCGCCGGGAAAGTTCCCGCATTCGATTAATCCGTTCTTTTGGAGACAACATCAGACACCCTGCCCGGTACTCCGCCGATTCTTCCGCTTCATTCGGGGGGAAAGGTTTGATCGTTGCAACGAAACCGGATTTACTTGTGTATACTTTCCTGCCGGCGGATAAGGTCGGTTGATAAAAACGCTGAAATCGTACGACCTCCGTTGGAGTAAATTCTTTTTCCTTTCCCCGGATATCCGCGGCAAAAATAGTAAACGCCTCCGCTAACGCTTCGCCTCGCGTTCCGATTCTATATTCAGACTGGCCTCCAACTTTGCCCCGCGGCGGGGATACTTTAATCCAAAGGTTTTTGCATAAAAATTTCAGCGCCCGATCCACCTGGGCGGGGTTCAGGTTCAGCAAAGTTTGAATCTCGCCGAAGCGAAGCCCCCCGCGCTGGTATAAGGTCAGCAGGATCCGTAAAGGATTTCTGCGATTTAGCAGTTCAATGATCATGTTTACAGTATACTTACAAAACGTAAGCGCGTCAAGGGTCATTCGGATCGAATCCGCAATTCCGCCAGCAGGGGCGCGTCCGAGCGAAAAGGTGCCAGGCACCTTTTTGCACGCCCCCTGAGCCCCCCCGATAACACGAGGTCACTTCTGTTTGAGAATATCTTTTAGCGCATATTGAAGGGCATCGCTGTTGGCGGGAACGCGGATTGTGGGCTCAATCCCGATTTTTTCAAGAAACCGGCCGTCCCTCCTTTTCCAATATTTTCGTCCCATGTTAACTTCGGTCTGGCTGTTGGGAAGAATAACCGAACCAGAATCCCCGAAAGTCATCATTCCGGCGGTATTGTCGCCGACACGCCTGACATATGGATGCGACTCAAAGAACTGCACCATAGACTCGCAAGCCGAAACACAGGATTTATCGGTCAGAAGATATATTGGCTTTTTCCATAAAAGAATTGGGTCAATCGGAGGCGGGGGTGGAAAGTTCCCGCCAACTCCGCTTCCCGGTTTGGAGGTTTCAAGATCCGCTATAGCCTGCCTGCACCTTTCCGCAACATAATCCGGCACGGGTTGGCCGTCCAGCAGTAATCGTTTCTCCTTAATTTTGTAGGAATTAGCGCTGATAGCGTGCGCTGCGGGGTCTTTATTGAATGCGAAAAAACCTACGGGATCGGGGAATTTTTGTCCATAAAACTGCTGCGCTATTTTTGCAGCGGTTCTGTCATCTCCACCGCCATTGCCGCGCAAATCAAAAATGACAGCCGGAGCCGTGTCTTTTATTTTTTGGAGTTCGGGCCAGAGCCCGGCCCATTTTTTATCCTCAGATGAGAGGAATGAAGTTATAGCAACGATCGGCACTTCCTGCTCACCGGCATTTGCATGGCTTATTTCCCAGGGGAGTTCCCGCTGGGTCGCGACGTTGCCGCCGACCGAGCCATATTGCGGTTTTAAAGAGTAGCTATTGCATCTGGCGGAGTAGTGGTACACGCTGAAATGGTAATCGGGGACTTCCCATGCTATCTTTGCAAGCTGGTTGCAAAGAATGGTGGATGAAGACGGGCCGGCATTGTCAGCCAGCGCGTCAATTTTCGCTATAAGCCCGGCAAATGCGCCCTTGGGCAGGAAACTGCGACCTATATATGCGTTGTTGAGCGCATACTTGAGAATCGCCAGATCTTCCAGGACCTGCTCCTTACTGATGCCGGATCGGTCCGAAAAATCGTCACTATTTCTGAGCAACAAATCACGCGGACCAAAATTAGTTCCGGATTCAGTTACCGAAGGGCCTGCGGGCGGCCGCCTTCCCGATATGTCCTTTGTTTTTACACTACTGGGGTTGTCGAGTGCGTAACCATTACCGAAGAACAATATGCTTACCGCGATTGCCGGCAAGGACTTCCACATATTCTCGCTCCTCACTTCTCCCCGGGCGAATGAGTATCCTGTCCTGTAAAGTATATCAAAAGACTGATATTCTCAGATCTCGGGGCGAATTCAATTCAGCGAAAAGTAAAGATTTATGGATTCCCGCTAAAGCACGCGAGCCTAAAAAGGAGCCAGCCTACTTTTTAGGCTAGTCATTCTTAAACGCTCCTTTGTAATGGCGGGAGAGAAATGTTCTGGTCTCATCGGGGGTGGATTTGAAGAACTCTGAAAATAAGGGAACTGCAAAAAGTGCCGGGGAAAGAACGAACATCGCAACCCCGATAGCCGCCAAAGTGGGGATCAGGCCGAATCGCGAAATCATGGGGCCCGCCAATGCAACTCCGAGGGGTGCGGCGATCATTCCTAAAAACTGGCGAATCGTCGTGATCCGCGAACGAAAATCATCCGGCACAGCCAGCGCCATGCTTGTACTCATCGGCACCTGGGCAATGGAGACTCCGAAGCCTATGATAAGCATCATGACTAACGGCAACGCCGCCGTTGGAACCCAACCCATGCCTCCAATTCCGATACCAACCAGGCAGAGACCGATGACCACTATTTTATCCGTGGCTATCCCTGAGCGCAACTTTCCGATCATCAGCGCTCCGATGATAGTGCCCAGACTGACACTGGACTCCAACGCCCCAAGGAACCAGGGCGGGAGATTCCTTTGCTGTTTAACCAGCACGGGCAGGATCACCCCGATGGGTGAGAGCACAAAATTCATCGCCATGGAAACGATACTCAACCAAAGCAGCAGCCGGAGCCGGGTCAGAGTTCGTATACCGGCAGCGAGTTGGGATGCCCAGGATTTCAACCAGGAGGAATCCGGCATTCCTGAACCGATTGTCGGCAGCGTATTTGCCCGGATAAACGCCGTAGCGATTGCCGCGGCAAGGAAAGACATTGCATCCAGCAGAAAGGCCCCCCCTACGCCAAACAGTGACACAATCAACCCACCTGCAATACCCCCGGCCACTCCGCCAGCGGCTGATATGGCCTGTGTTTGTTGCATCGCTTTTGGCAACTGATCAGGACTAACCAGCTGGGGGACGATGCTCGTGGAGACGGAGTTGAAGATGGCTCCACCAACGGCGAGAAAGACATAGAACACGATCAATAAAGGAAGATTGAAGTAGTCAAGGAATACCATTGAGGCAATGGCGAGGGTAAAAACTCCACGCCAAATATCGCTGACCAGGACCAGTTTTTTGCGAGGGAAGCGATCTCCGATCGGACCTGCCAGAGGCGTCAGAATGATCTGAATAAACATGGCCGGCGCCAAAACCGCCGACATCTTGGCGGCGGACCCGGTCTTATCCAGGATCCACCAAGCCAGCGCGATATTGCTGCACGCATCTCCGATTACTGAAATCAGCTGACCGAACCGGAATAACCAAAAATCTCTTCCCAAAGCCATGTATCCCTCGCGTGGTTTGTTTTAAGGTTTTCAGAGGTAGCTGATGACAAGTATAGCCCCATCATGTTGCCTAACCCTTTGGTTATTATGCAACAATAAGAGGCGAATGGTAAATTCCCTTTTCCCTGGAGCAAAAGGCGCCTGGCACCTTTTTGCACTATCTCGACGACATTACAAAGGAAAGCAGAAAAGCCAGGCTCACCAGATACATCAGCGGGTGGATCCGGCCGAACTTGCGCTTGGCCATTTTTATGGCCGTGTAGGTTATAAAGCCGAACCCGATGCCGTAGCTGATATTGTAGGTGAGCGGGATGCCTATCATCGTAAGGAAAGCCGGCAGCGCCTCGTCGAAATTATCCCAGTCGATGTCGCGCACTATCCTCATCATCAGCGAACCAACTATTATCAGCGCGCCCGCCGTAATGGGATAAACGAAATAATCGCCGGAACCCGGCGGGATCACGTCAGCCGGGGGCGTAAAGCCGCCGTTCACCAGCAGGGTGTAATGCGCGGAGTTCAGTACCCTGTGCCCGCCGCCTATCATCTGTATCACCGGCGCGAAAAAAGCGCAAAGGGCGAAGAGCAATCCCGTCACCACCGCCGTAAGCCCGGTGCGTCCGCCTTCCGCCACGCCCGCGGCGGATTCCACGTAAGTGGTGATGGAACTGGCGCCGAAAAGCCCGCCCACGGCGGCCGCGGCCGAGTCCACCATGAGTATTTTTTTGATATCCCTGACGCTGCCGTCCTTGTTGACAAAACCGGCCTGCTCGCCCACGGCCACCACGGTGCCCATGGTATCAAAGAAATCCGTCAGCATGATGGCGAAAACGGCGAACAGCAGCCCGGGCGCCAGCACCTGGGTTATGGCAAGCGACCCGTTAACGGTCTGGAACGGCGCCAGGAAAGTGGAAAAATCCGGCGCGCCGAAAAAGGACGCAGGCACCGCCGTGACGCCCAACAGGAAAGCCGCCCCGGCCGCCACCAGTATGCCCCACAGGATGTCGCCTTTGACCTTCCGGCCCATGAAGACGGCGGTGGAAAAGAAGCCAGCCAGCGTCACCCACACATAGCTCTGCGAAAAATCCCCGAGCGCCACCAGCGTGACCGGGGCGGGGCGGATAATGCCGCCTTCGTTAAGACCGATCAGGGTGATGAACAGCCCTATCCCCACGCCGATGGCCCGCTTCAGGTTAAGCGGGATGGAATCCATGACGGCCTGGCGGAACCCCGTAACCACCAGCAGCAGTATGAGCAGGCCTTCTATGAAAATTACGGACATGCCTACCTGCCACGGCACGTTGGCCTGCCGGAAACCGATAACGGAGAAAGTCAGCACCGCGTTTATCCCCATCCCGGAGGCCAGCGCCAGCGGGCGGTTGGCTATGAGCCCCATAGCCGCGCACATCAGGGCGGCGCCCAGGGCCGTGGCCGTAACGGCCCCGGCGAACGGCACCCCGGCGGCTGAAAGGATCCCGGGGTTGACGAAGATAACGTACGCCATCGTCAGGAACGTGGCGGTGCCGGAGAGGAGCTCCGTTTTTAAGCTGGTCTGCCGTTCTTCGAACTTAAAAAATTCTTTCATGCGGCCCTGGCTTCTGCGTCCCCGTAGTGGAAAAAGTAGCCAGCCTCCTTTTTGATGTTTAAAATTTGAAAAATGGCAGCCGCCGGCGTAAGGGACTCCACTTGATATTAAATTTTTATTCCGGTTTGGGCTGTGCGGCGGCGCAGGGCTTCCAGCTTTTCCAGGGTGCCGATATCGGTCCAGTAAGAGCCGTCCATACGGAAACCTTTTATCTTCGCGCCGGCCCCGGCCAGACGCAGGTAGACGTCCATTATCGAAAACACGCCGGTCTCGGTCATCAGAGGGAAGATCTCCGGCGAAATAACGTGTACGCCGCTGAAAGCCAGCCTGAGGGGCCCGTTCACCGGGGCGCCGGCCCATTCCAGGCCCTCTTTTGAAGCGTCGGATCGGCCCCTCAGATTCAGTTCCGGATCGAAAAGGAGCTGCCGGGACGAGGGCCGTTCTTTCACGGCCAGGGTCGCCAGAGCCCCGCTTTCCAGGTGCGCCTTATACATCGCCGCGAGATCCAGCTCCGTAAAAATATCGCAGTTGTGAAGAAAGAACGGCTTCCCGTCATCGAAGAACCAGGCCGCTTTTTTCAGACCCCCGCCGGTCTCAAGCGGAAAGAAAGTTTCCCTGGAGATCTCCACTTTAAGGCCTTCGCGCTTTTTGTCTTCCAGAAAATTAGTGATTTTGTCCGCAAGGTAATGGGTATTGACTACGACTTCGGTTACGCCGGCATGGGCCAGCCGTTCAAGCAGCACCTTAAGCAGAGGCACCCCCCCCACGTCCACAAGGGCCTTGGGGGTGGTATCGGTGAGCGGTCTAAGCCGCGCGCCGAGTCCCGCAGCCAGTATCATAGCTTTCATCGGTTCCTCAGGTCAGCGGTATTTCTTTGGGAGGGGTTTCCAGTTCCCGGTGACGAAGCTCCACTTTCACGGCGCCCGCGCGATATTTATCTTCGAGATGTTTTTTAAGGCGCTCGGCGCAATAGACCGAGCGGTGCCGCCCGCCCGTGCAGCCGAACGAGATCATCAGGTCGGTGAAATTCCGGGAAAGATAATTTTCCACCGCCGGATCCACGAGCCTGAACACATCCTCCAGGAACACGCCGGCTTGCGGCGTTCCGGCCAGGTATGCGGCGACTTCCGCGTCCCTGCCGGTCAGCGGAGCGTATCTCGCTTCCCGGCCGGGATTGGGGAGGAAGCGGCAGTCGAAGACAAAGCCGCCCCCGTGCCCTTTGTCGTCGGACGGGAAGCCGTTGCGGTAGGAAAAGCTTGAGACGCGCACCGTCAGCCCCAGTCTGGCGGCGCCGAACTGCCGCAGGTAAGAAGAGGCCGCCATGCTTTTAAAGATCCGGGTCAGTTCCGGCAGTTTCACCGGGACTTCCGCGTTCCTGAGCAGCCATTCTATATTTCTTACGGCATACGGCACGCTCTGCAGGAACTGCGTTTTGCCCTCATAAAAACCTCGCAGGCCGTAAGCGCCCAGCGCCTGCATGATCCTCACGTATACATAACCGTGAAAATATTTCATGAACCTGGCCCTGTCAGCCTTCCCCGACAGGGCGGCGGCGTCAAGATAATATCCCAGCAGTTCACTACGTATTTCGTACGGAATATCGGCCTTGGCGTCGTATAACAGAGACGCGACGTCATACTGCAGCGCCCCTTTGCGGCCGCCCTGGTAATCTATGAAATACGGCTCCCCGTCCCTCAGCATCACATTCCTGGACTGGAAATCCCGGTACATGAAATAAGAAATCTCGGCTTCCAGCAGAAACCCGGCAAGAACGTTGAAATCGTCCTCCAGTTTCTGCTCGTTGAACGGGATCTTCGAGAGCCGCAGAAAGTAATATTTGAAATAATTCAGATCCCACATTATAGACCGGCGGTCGAAGCTGTCGCGGGGATAGCAGTGTTTATAATCCAGCGTCTTTCCGGCCCCCAGCTGGAAGCGCGGCAGCCAGTCCAGGGTTTTTTTGTACGCCGCGAGCGCCGGGGCCGGAAAGCCGGGGCCGGAGCGTTCCCCGAGCAGAAACTGGAAAAGCGTCATGTCGCCCAGATCCTCTTCCAGGTAAATATTCCTTGAAAGATCGGAAGCGTAGATCTCCGGCACCGGCAGGCCTTCTTTCCTGAAATGTTTGGAGAACTCTATAAAAGCCGCGTTCTCCAGTTTATCCGGGCCCGCGGCGCCTATTACGGTGCGCCCCGCTCCGCCCAGGCGGAACAGCCTGCGCGCGGAGCCGTCGCCTTTAAGCGGCTCCATGGTCTCCGGCGCGGAACCGAAAGTTTTCTTAAAAAGGGCTTTAAGATTGCCCTCGGCCGTAACGGCCGCGGCGGGCGGCTGAAGTTCTGTTTTTTTGATCGGCATAATATATCCCCGGACCGACCGTCATTCCGGCGAAAGCCGGTGTGACGAACTGCTTTCAGGTTAACTGATTTTTCCCAGCGTTAAAATTATACAATACCTAAACGCACGTCAGCGCTAAGCAAGGAGACTCCATGGCCCTCATATTAAGCGAGTTGAAAGACCGGACAGGCATCCTCACTTTAAACAATCCCGAAAGACGCAACGCCCTCAGCCTTGAGTTGTGCGAGGAACTGCGCGCGGCGCTGGAAGATCTAAGGGATCGGAAAGTGCCGGTGGCGATAATCCGGGCGCCACGCGACGCGAAAGTCTGGTCGGCGGGACACGATATCAAACAGCTGCCGCAGGTCTGCCACGAGCCGCTGGCATATGACAGTCCCATGGAAAAGGCGCTGCGCGCCATCCAGGAATTCCCGGGCGCCGTCATAGCGATGGTGCAGGGCGGGGTATGGGGCGGGGCCTCGGATCTCATCATGACCTGCGACATCGCCGTAGGCGACGAGACCTCCACTTTCGCCATCACGCCGGTAAAGATCGGCCTGCCGTATAACGCTTCCGGCATCGTGCATTTCATCAACCGCGTGGGCTTAAGCATCGCAAAGGAGATGTTCTTCACCGGAGAACCGGTCAAGGCCGAGCGGGCCTATCACTTCGGGATACTAAACCATCTGGTCTCCTCAAAGGAGGTGGAACGCTTCACGCTGGAACTGGCCGCGTCCATAGCCGCCAATTCCCCTCTTGCCGTGGCGGTGATCAAGGAACAGTTCCGCCTGCTGGCGGAAGCCCATCCTCTTACGGCGGATGCGTTCGAGCGCATCCAGGCCCTGCGGCGCAAAGTCTACAACAGCCACGATTACGAAGAGGGCATAAAGGCTTTCTTCGAAAAACGCAAACCGGTTTTCAGGGGAGAGTAGGGCAGTCTAGGGCCATTTGTGTTTGGGGTAGCGGCGGGCGAGCTGGGGCCTCAGTCTGGGGTAGCTTTCCGCCCAGAAATTTTTGAGATCTTTTGTAACCTGCACGGGCCGCATGGACGGGGCGAGTATATGCACCACCAGCGGCGCCCGCCCGGCCGCGATGCGCGGCGTCTCGGTAAGGGAAAACAGATCCTGTATTTTGGCTTCCAGATAGGGCTCTCGCCCGCGCGGATAGCTGATCTTCGCTTTTCTCCCGCCCGGCATTTGCAGCCTCAGCGGGGCATACCGCTCTATAAGCCGGTTCTTCTCCCACCCGAACCAGTTCTGCAGCGAGGGCAGCACGGGCCGCTCCCTGGCGTCGGAGACGCTTTTCGCGCCGGCGCAGATCTCGGATATGATCAGCTTCAGATCCTCTTCGCCCAGCGGCTCAAGGCCGAGGTCGGGGCAGGTTTTCGCCAGGAACTCCACGCGCGACAGCCACTCCTCGACTTCCTCGTTCCAGGCGGTAAATTTACGCCGGCCGCTGATGAATTCCTCCGCTATAAGGCTGGAGGAAGATCCGCCGGCGGCGGCCGAAGTTATCTCGCTGAGGATGACCACGTCCCGGTAAAGCGTAAGCTTTTCGGTCACGGGACTTAGCATATCCTTGTCCAACGCGGGACGCGAAAGCGTTTTTATCTCCCCGGGGAAAGCCTCGCGGAGCCACTCTTCCCGGATCTCAGCCGCGAACGAAAGGGTAATGTCGGCGCCGGTACGCCCGGGGCTTTCAAGCGCCTCGCCCGCGCAGATCAGCGCGGAGCCGGCGGCCGCGCTTTTCGGGTTGAGCCGGGCGCGCTTGCCTCCCGGCAGCTGGTAGCGGGACGCATCCGCGGAAACCAGCGCGGCCACGCGGTCGGGGAAAGCGCGCAGAAAACATTGCGAAGCCAGGGTAAGCGCCTCGCCCCGCCCTTTTGGCTCGTCGACTTGGGGTTTAGATTTCCGTCCGGTTTCCAGATCTTTTGTTCCGGGGCCAAAAGGGCGGGGCCCGCCCGCCAGGCGTTTCGCGGCGCGCCATGTTTCCCTGGCGGCCGCGTGTTTCAGACCGGCTCGCCCGCAGGCGTAGGGCTCAAAATCCGATGCCGCGCAAAATTCCAGCGCCTCGATCACGGCGGCAAGGTCGGAACGCGTACCGGTACCGTAAAGTCCGGCCTCCCCTCCCCGCTCCAGCCGCAGGCCGCGCCCCTGGGCCGCGGCCGCTATAAGGGAACATTCATAAACGCAGCCCAGGCGCCCGGCCTCCGTCAGCATACGGGAATAGCGCGGGTGCAGCGGATACCGGGCCATGGAGCGCCCCTCGGCGGTGAGTTCCCCCCGCGCGTCGGCCGCCCCCAATTCCGCCAGGAGATTTTCCGCGCGGTCCGCGGCCTGTTTATCCGGGGGATCGAGCCAGTCGAGAGCGTCAAAGCCGCGGAAGCCGCAGGCTTTCAGCGTGAGCAGGGCTTCGCTCAGATCCAGGCGCAGCATCTCCGGCGCGAGCGAAACGGGGCGATGACGGTTTTCCCGCTCCGTCCATAACCGCGCGCAGAGCCCGGGGCCGGTCCGGCCCGCTCGCCCCGCGCGCTGCGCGGCCGACTGGGAGGAGATGCTCTCCGTGAACAGCGTGTTGATGCCGCGCGCGCCGTCAAAACGGGCCACCCGGGCCAGGCCGCTGTCTATCACCGCGGTAACGCCGTCTATGGTCAGCGAGGTTTCCGCCACGTTGGTGGCGATTATTATTTTGCGGCGAACCGAGGGCGCCAGCGCGGCGTCCTGTTCGCGCGGCGTCATTTCCCCGTGCAGCGGCATGACGGCGAAACCGGCGAGGGCCGGGCTCCCCGAAAGTTCGGCGGCCGTCCTGTTTATCTCGAACGCGCCGGGCATAAATATGAGAGCGTGCCCGCCGCCAATGGCGGGCAGCAGCCGGGCGGCCGCCCGCGCCGCACCCTCCCACGGCGGGAGCTTGGCGGCGGCTTCTCCGCAGTAGGAGATCTCCACGGGGTAGGCCCGTCCTTCGGCCAGCACGGTTTCGCACGGGGCCAGGTAAGCCGCCAGCGCTTTTTCGTCCAGCGTGGCCGACATAACCGCCACCAGCAGATCCGGCCTCGGCCCGCGCTGGAGCGCCAGGCAGGCCGCCAGGGTAAGGTCGCCGTGTATATGGCGCTCATGAAATTCGTCCAGGATTATCGCGGAATAGTTCTTAAGAAGCGGATCCGAAACCAGTTCGCGCAGCAGGATCCCCTCGGTCTCGAACACCAGGCGGGTATCGGGCCCGGTTCTGTCCTCAAAACGCACGCGGTAGCCCGTTTCTCCGCCCGGCACGCCGCCCCTTTCTCCGGCGACGCGCGCCGCCAGCATCCTGGCGGCCAGACGACGCGGTTCCAGGACCGCGATCCTGCCTTTAAACTTGCCGCTGTCCAGCAGCAGCTGCGGAACTTTTGTGGATTTACCGGAACCCGCGGGCGAGGAAATTACAAGCCGCCCGCCCGGAACGGCCGCGCGCAGGATCTTATCGGCGCTATGGATTATGGGGAGTTTCACCGGAAGTGGTCGCGCATCATTCTCACGAGGCCTTCCGTGGCCTTGCCAGGGATCTCTTCCCCCTCCCAGTTTATCGAGAAATGGGCGTTCCTCTGGGTCGGCTTGACATAGGTTTCGTACATGGGCATGACCGTGGCAAGGATCTGGTGCTTGGCGCCCTCTATATCGCGCCCCCTCTCCGTGATGTCGCGCTGCACCCTGCGGAGCGCCGCCGTGACCATGCCGGTGGAAACGAAGATCTTGTAATCGCACAACTGCAGCAGTTTCGGGAAATAAAGCGTATACAGCCCCTCCACCACTATCAGCCGGGTAGGGTCGCACGGGACGGTTTTTTTGGCGCGCGTATGAAGTTTGAAATTATAAACGGGATGCTGAATGGTTTTTCCGGCGCAGAGTTCGGTTAAATGCCTGACGGCCAGGGCGGAATCGATGGCATCCGGGTGGTCGAAATTATAGGTCTTCCTTTCGTCGAAACTCAGATGATCGAGCGGCTGGTAATAATTATCCAGCGAGAAAAGCCGCCCGTCCACGCCTATTTTACGGCATTCGTCTATAAGTTTTCGCGCGAGCGTCGTCTTGCCGGAACCTGAACCGCCCGCTATCCCCAGAATGAACCGCGATTTTTTATTATTGTCCATTTATCCTCACCTCATGAACGACTTGGCCAGAAAAACCGCCAGGACGGCGGAGTAGAGCATCCAGCCGGCCTGGACCAGTTTGTACGCCGACGCCAGCACCCGGAAATTGCTCCAGCTCTTGTCTCCGACCATTATCAGTTCAAGTTCCGGGTACCTGGCGAACAACAGCTTGGTGGTGCGGTGTTCGTTGGAATAAAGTTTCGCCAGAAGCAGATTGGTCAGCAAAACTACGGCCGAAGCCAGGATCAGCGGCGGCAGGCCGCAGCCACGATCCGCCGGAGACATCAAAACATATCCGACGGCGGAAAAATTCAGGATGACGCCCAGCAAAACCAACTGATCCTGGAAGCGGCTTATTCTGCGCAGGTAGCTGTCGGCCAGATTCACCGCGAACTTCCTGCTTTTCTCATCCCTCTCAAAAACTCTCCCGAGCAAATCAATGAAAATATCTATCATAAGTTTCTTCGTTAACCCGGTCCGACCGGACGCCTCATTCCCTTTCTTCCTTTATCCTTGATCCTTAAGCCTTTAGCCTTGTTTCTACTCCCACTCTATGGTCGCCGGCGGCTTGGAGGTGATATCGTACACCACCCTGTTCACGCCCCGAACCTCGCCGACTATCCTGGCGGAGACGCGGCGCATCAACTCATAAGGCAGCCTGGACCAGTCCGCCGTCATCCCGTCCGTGGAACCGACGCAGCGCACCGCGATGACGTTCTCATAAGAACGCTCATCGCCCATCACTCCCACGGTCCTGACCGGCAGCAGCACGCAAAAGGCCTGCCAGATCTTAGGATACCAGCCGAAAGCCAGGATCTCTTCGCGCAGGATCAGGTCGGCCTTGCCCAGGACGGCCAGCCGTTCTCCGGTCACGCAGCCCAGCACCCTGATGGCCAGGCCGGGGCCGGGAAAAGGATGCTGCATCAGTATGGCTTCGGGGATCCCGAGGCTCCGCCCCAGTTCCCGCGCCTCGTCCTTGAACAAGAAGCGCAGCGGCTCCACCAGCCCGAAACCCATCTTCTTCGGCAGGCCGCCGACATTGTGGTGGCTCTTGATCACGGCCGAAGGGCCTTTCACGGAAACGGATTCTATCACGTCGGGATAAAGCGTGCCCTGGACCAGGAACCCCGCGCCTTTTAATTTTTTGGCCTCGCTCTCAAAAACCTCGATAAAAGTGCGGCCTATGATTTTTCTTTTCCTTTCCGGCGAGACGACTCCCCTGAGCCGGCCCAGAAACAACTTCGAGGCGTCCACTATCTTCAGGTTGAAACGGAATTTTTTCCGGAAAATTTCCGTCATCCTTTCCCGGTCGCCGATCCTGAGCAGGCCCGTGTCCACGAAAATACAGTGCAGTTTCCTGCCGACGGCCCTGTGGGCCAGGACGGCCGCCACGGAGGAATCCACCCCGCCGGACAGGGCGCAGATGACGGCCTCTTTACCAACCCGCTTCTTTATACCGGCCACGGTTCCGGCCAGGAACGACGCGGGCGTCCAGCGCTCTTTGCAGCCGCAGACGCGGCGGGCGAAATTTTCGAGGATCCTGGCGCCGGAGGCAGTGTGCTGAACTTCCGGGTGGAACTGCACGGAGTAAAGGCCCCTGTCAACACACTCCATGGCCGCGATCGGAACATCATGAGTCCCCGCCGTCACCCTGAAGCCGTAAGGCGCGGCTTTGACCTCGTCGCCGTGGCTCATCCACACGTCAAGATTTTTCGGCACGCCCCTGAACAGAACGGAAGTCCCCCGAACCTTCAGTTTCGAAAGACCGTATTCGCGTTTCAGAGCCTTATGCACCCTGCCGCCCATTTCGCGCGCGATAAGCTGCATGCCGTAACAGATACCCAGCACCGGGATGCCGAGGCTGAGGACGGCCGGATCCGGAACGGGGGCGCCGGCGTCGCAGACGCTGGAGGGCCCGCCGGAAAGAATAATGCCTTTCGGGCTCCGGGAAAGGATCTCCTCCACCGGCGTGCGGAAAGGAAGGATCTCGCAATATACGCGCAGGCCGCGCAGGCGTCTGGCGATAAGCTGCGTATACTGGCTGCCGAAATCCAGGATCAATATTTGTTCCATGAAAAATGCCCGATTGAAGATTCCGGATTTACTTCGTTTTTCCCATTCCCACCGTCTGCGCCCGCTGCAACAGCTTGCCCTCGCTCTTGATTGACGGGGCGATAATGATCTGCGCCTGCTGCATCTCGCGGATGTTATGGCAGCCCAGGGCGCCCATGGAGGTCCGTAGCGCTCCGACCAGGTTCTGGCTTCCGTCGTCAACGCGCGCGGGGCCGAAAAGTATTTCCTCGATGGAGCCGGTGACGCCCACGTGCACGCGGGTGCCGCGCGGCAGGTTCGCGTGCGGAGTGGCCATGCCCCAATGATAACCCTTGCCGGGGGCCTCGGAGGCCTTGGCGAAAGGCGAACCGATCATCACGGCATCGGCGCCGGAGGCGATGGACTTACAGACGTCTCCGCCGTTATGCATGCCGCCGTCGGTAATGATGGGCACGTATCTGCCGGTCTTTCTGTAATGGAAATCCCGGGCCGCCGCGCAGTCCACGGTGGCGGTGACCTGCGGAACGCCGATGCCGATGACGCCGCGGGTGGTGCAGGCCGCGCCGGGCCCCACGCCCACCAGCAGGCCGGCCACGCCGGTGTCCATCAGTTCAAGCGCCACGCGGTAGGTGACGCAGTTGCCCGCGAGCACCGGGATTTTCATCTTTTTTACGAAGCCGGCTATATCCAGCGTCTTCTGCTTTCTGGATTCGTATTTAATGGTGATGACGGTGGCCTGCACCACGAAAATATCCGCGCCCGCTTCTTTGGCGAGGGGGCCGAATTCGCCGGCGTTCTGCGGAATACACGACACGGCGCACGGAACTTTGGCCTTTTTAATCTCCTCCACGCGCCGCGCGATGAGTTTTGTCCGGACGGGCTCCTTGTAGATCTTCTGGAAGACTTCGGTAGTCCTGCCGGGCTCGCAGTTCACTATCATGTCCACGGCTTCTTCGGGATTCTCGTAGCGGGTGCTTATTCCGTCGAGGTTCAGCACGGCCAGCCCGCCCAGCCTGTTCATGGCGGAGGCGAACCCGGTATTCACCACGCCGTCCATGGCGGAAGCGAGAAACGGTATTTTAAATTTTATGTCTCCGATCCTGAAAGAGATATCCGTATCGTCGGGGTCCACGCCGATACTGCCCGGCACAAGAGCGACTTCGTCGAAACCATAAGTTTGCCTGGCTTCCCTGTCGCGGCCGATAAAATGGGACATACTCCGCCTCCTTCCGAAAATCACCGTCCGGATCCGGATAGATTTTAACAAATTATAAGCCCGCTGCGTCCGGCCCGCGCCGCCCGCCGGAAAAGGCGCGCTTCGCACGGCATACGTCCTGTTTGCGTAATTGCCGGAATTGCCGGTTTAAAAGGCGGGCCATATATAATATAATTCCAGTTATGGCGAAATCCTTTCACGCGCTTGCGCTCACGGCGCTCCTTTGGCTGCCCTCCGTATCCCGGGCCGCCTGGTGGGCCGAGAACGACTATTCTTTCGGCTCGAACAAATTCCAGAGGGAATCACTGACGCTGTTCTCCAGGCTCTCCCCCGCCCTGGTGGGCGGCGCCAACGCGTCCTATTACAAGGACGGCGGCCTTTACCGCGACAAGGCCTGGGCTTTCCGCGCTCCGCTGATGTATTCCACCGGCAAACTGGTTCTCTCGCTGAAGCCTTTCGCCTACCCCGCTTCTTCCGCCATACGCTCCAGCGCTTCCGGCGCCAAATTCTCCGCCCTGTTCCCGCTCCTCGAAAGCGACGATGAGAGTTATATCCACCTTACGCTTTCAGGCGCGGCCGCCAGACAGAGAACCCTGCTCAATCTCAGAACCGGTCCCGACAGCGAGGCTTTTTCAGAAACCGCTTTTGAAGCGCAGATGGAAAAAAGCTTTTACAACCAGTTCTTCTTCCTGGCCTCGGCCGCCGGATTTTCCAGGCCGGAAAAAGCCCGCAACTCCAATCTCGTGAACCCAGTCATGGACCAGGGAGAACTGGCCTACCTGGGAACTTTCAGACAGGTGACGGCCCTCCCTCAATGGGCGGCGGCGGTGCAATTCGCCCGCAATATGGCCCCGGACTTCGACAGTTATCTCTACGCCGGGGCAAGCAGGATCTCGTTCAGGAATCTTGAAGACGCCAACTCTTTTCTTGGCGGCATGAAAATGAAGATCAGCGACAACGCCACGCTCGATTTCGCGTATAACTTTTACAAAACCAATGGCATAGCCGGCAAAAATTATTATAAACTTTTGATTCAGATGTTTTTTTAGGCGCGGAAAGGCCACTTATGATCATGCAGTCACAGGAAAGTCTTGAGATGCTGGTGATGGTTTCCCGGCTGCTGTCCTCCAAGCTGGACATTTCCGAACTTTTGCTGACCATCATGCGCCTGGCTTCGCGCGTGGTCGGCGCCGAAAGGGCGTCCCTGTACCTGCTGGATGAAAAGAACCAGGAGCTTTATTTCGACATAGCCCTGGGCCTGCCCGAAGACGTGCAGAAAATGCGCTTTAAACTGGGGGAAGGCATCGCCGGAACCTGCGCCAAGGAGGCCCGCTCTTTTATCACAAACGACGTGGCCGCCGACCCGCGCCACGCCCAGAAAGTGGACAACAAGAGCGGCTTCGTCACCCGCGCGCTCCTGACCTGCCCCATGGTGATCAAAGGCAAAGTGATCGGCGTGGTCCAGGCCATAAACAAAACGGACGGGGATTTCGTAGAGGCCGACAAGAACAATTTTGAGGCGTTCGCCTCGCAGGCGGCGATCGCCATAGAGAATTCCCGGCTCTTCTCCTCCGTAAAGGAAGAGAAACGCAAGCTGGAGATCGTTTTCAAGCGCATTAAAGAGGGCGCGGTGCTGACCGCGCCGGACGGACAGATCCTCCTCCTGAACAATTCCGCCAAACTTTACCTGGAATACGACAAATACAAGTTCGACAATATAAGTTCCGCCCTGGAGAATTTCTCGGTAAAACCGTCTTTCGACCAGATCATGAAAGCCGGCGAGCCCCTCGCGAAATTCGAGATCATGCGGGAAAAACCAAAGAAGTTCTACCTGGACGGCTCCGTCATCAAGCTCTACAAGGACACCGGGGAGGACGGCTCGGCGGTGGAAGGAAGGCTCTGGATCCTGTCGGACGTCACCGCCCAGCGGCTGGAAGAGTGCATGGCCAGGAATTTTCTGTCCCTCATTTCCCACAAATTCAAAACGCCCCTCGCGTCCATCAACGGCTATTCGCAGATCCTGAACGAAGAGGCCTCCTCCAAAAACCTCCCGGAGCTGGTGAAAAAATCCGCCGCCACCATCCTGGATCAGGGAGCCAAGCTCACCTCTCTGGTGGAAAGCCTGCTTGACTTCGTGACCATAGACAGCCTGGAAGAATCCGGCGTCAATAAAACCGCTCTGGACGCGGCGGGGATCTTCAACGAGACGATCGAATCGATGAAAGTCCGTTTCAGGGACACGCCGGGCCTGACATTCAAGGTAGTCGTGCCGGAACAGCTTAAGATCAGCGCCGACAGGTTCCTCCTCCAGAATGCCCTGAAAGCCCTGGTGGAGAACGCGGTAAAGTTCAACCAGGGCAAGGACAAACTTGTCATCCTCTCGGCCCAGGCCAGGGATGGGCACGCCCTGCTCTCGGTAGGAGACAACGGCCCCGGCATTCCCGGGGAAGAGATCGGCAATATTTTTAATAAATTTTACCAGGTTGAAGCCTCGTTCACCGGCCAGGTGGAAGGCTGGGGACTGGGTCTAGCCCTGGTGAAAAAAGCGGCCGAGCTGCACGGAGGCAGCGTCTACGCAAAATCACAGCTCCAGAAAGGCTCCGCTTTCACGATAGTCCTTCCGCTCTGAGTCAATTGGACAATTTAAGGGTTACTTTTCTCGGTCCTGTGCCGAACTTTGAAACCTTTAAACCGTTAAAGAACAGCTCAAAGGTATAGCGGGCGGTATCCACCGGTTTACCCATACGATAGGCGGGATTGGCTTCCGGGTCCGGAAAAGGATGCCCGAAAGTTACGGCGTCCTCCGTGGACGCCGTAAAATTATCCGACAGAAGAAAATTTTCCTCAAAGTCTTCAAAGACCCTCCGCAGTTCCGCCTCGGCGGGGGCTTTTGGAAGCGCCAGGAGCTGCTCCCTCACCCCGGTGTCCTCGTCGTAAAAATAGACGGCCCCGATCGGAATATTCACGGTGAAAGGGTTCCCGGAATACTCGAAGTGCATCCGGATAGCGTCCCTGACCGCCATGGTGTGGCAGCCCCTGGATCCGTCGTAACTGCCGAAGAAGCCGCCGGCGATGGTCACGGAATCGGCGCGCAGCGGCAGGTTGTTCTCGCCGCCGGCCGAAAAGATCTCATAGTCCGGAGAACGGTCGCCCGTGTACCACTCCGCGTAGCCCGGCCCGGTCTGGTCGTGCACCAGGTAAATTACGTCCCGGCCCTCCGCCTTGAAAGCCGCGACGACGGAGTCTATGCCGGCTCTGGCGGATTCCTTATCGTCGAAAATCCTGCTGGAGTGAACCACTATAAGGGGATTGTCGGGCAGCCGCGCCGGCAGGCGGTTTTTTTTGTGTTTAGGGGCCAGCGGCATTGCGGCCGGAGACGGAACGGGCGCGGCGGCAGGGGCCGTCATTTGCCTTACTTCAGCGGCGCTTATGCCGTCAAGTCCGGAGGCGCGCCCGTAACCGGGAACAGCCAGCAGACACAGGAAAGCCAGACCCGTCTTTCTCATGTAATAGTGTATCTGAAACACCGCGCCCCCGTAAGGGGCGCAGGGCCTATTCCAGGCCGGCCATCGGACCTACCCAGGGACGCCGCGGCTACTCCCCTATCACGTAGGTTCCCGCCGAATCGCCGGGGAGGGCGGCCGCGGCGGCTTTGCCTTTGTACTGTATGTTGAACGAGGCCGGGGCCGATTTTTCGTTCAGCACGATAAGAACTATTTTTCCGAACGGGGTTTTGAAAGCCACGTTGGGGAGCGACGGCGGGAGATTGGACTTTATACGCAAGGAACCGGGCCTTACGAACTTCGAAGCATGGGCCAGGACATAGTAAGCCACGTCGCGCTTAATATCCCGGCCTATCGTAAGCGCGCCCTGACAGCGGTCGCAGCCCCCTTCGGTATGAGGCCCATAGGCAGGATCCGAAGCCAGATTCCACCCCATCACGTTTTTGCTCCAATTCCTTACCGCGCCGATGACCAGCGTTTTAACGTGCCATTTAAAGTCGGCGGCGAAGTTGCTGGGCCCGCCGACCCACTGCTCGGTAAAATATATATTTTTGTCCGGATGGGCGTTATGCACGAGCGACATAGCGGCGACCTCTCCCCCGTACATATGGAAAGCGGAACCGTCCACATACCGGGCGGCCTCTTTGTCGGCCAGTATGGATAAGGGATATTCCGGCTTATCGCAATTGTGGTCATAGAGCACGATTTTGGTCTTTAAGCCGTACTTCTTAAACAACGGCCCCAGGTATTTTTTTATAAAAAGGCCCTGCTCCGCGGCCGTCATGACCATGCTTGGATTATTGTCCGGATTCAAAGGTTCGTTCTGAACCGTGAGCGCGTCTATGTTTATGCCCTCGGCCCGCATGGCCTTTATGTATGCCGCCAGATAGCGCGCATAAACTTCGTAATACTCCGGTTTCAGGGATCCGCCTTTGGACTTCCCGTTCGTTTTCATCCAGACGGGCGGAGACCAGGGTGAAGCAAGCAGCTTAAGCCCGGGGTTAATGGCCAGGATCTGTTTAAGCACGGGGATAACGGCCTTTTTATCCGGCCCAATGCTGAAATCGGCCAGTTCAACGTCCTGTTGCCCGGCGGAGAGATCATCATATGAAAAGACGCGTTCGTCCAGGTCGGAAGCGCCTATGCTGAGCCTGAGATAACTGAGTCCGATGGCGGCGCCGTCGGTCGCAAAAAGCTCCCGGAGCAGGGAGGCTCTTTCCGTCTCCGGCAGGCCCTGAATTAACAAGGCGCTTCCGCCTGTCAGCGTGCAGCCGAAACCGTCGATTTCCTGATACGTTACGCCAGGGTCTATCTCTATATCCTGGCGGGAGACGCCTGCCTGCGCTTCGAACTTAAGCGGCCCGGGCTGTCTCTGAAACAGAACGGAGCCGTCGGTTTTTGTCAACCAGAGTTCCGCCGTGTCCGCATGGAGTTCCGCGGCCGGCGCGTGGTTTTTCAAAGCGTCCTTTTCCAGGGCGCCGCATAAGGACGTAAGCAGAAGCGCGACCGCACATACACCGACCCGTTCAAATCCGGGGTTTCTCAATTTCATGATGTTCATAGCCGCTCCTTGATGCCGTCTTTACCGGCCGGACATATTTACCAGCGGCCTGCCGAGGGCGGCAGATACAGCCGGGCCGAAACGGGGAAATGATCCGAGGGATACCGTCCGCCCCTGCTGTCGCGCAGGATTTCGGATTCCGCCACGCTAATCTCCGGGCTGGTAAAGATGTAGTCTATTTTTTCTCCGTCGCTATTACCCTTAAATTCGTGAAAAGTCCCGGTTCCCCGCGCGTCCCCGTGCAGCGCGCGGAAAGTGTCCACCATCGGTATCGGATTGACGCGCAAATCCACGTCCGCCGCTTCAAGCGCGTCCCCGGCCGTAAGGTACCTGACCGCGGAATTATTCTCCGCGACGTTGAAGTCTCCCGTCACCACAACGGGATCCGGACGGCTCCGCCCCAGGATGCGTTTGACAAGCAGGATCACGCTCTTTTCCCTGGACGCCTGCGAGACATTGTCGAGATGGACATTAAAAACGTAAAAGGCCCCGCCCGTCTTTTTTTCCACGAATCTCGCCCAGGTGCAGATCCGGATGTAGGCGTTTCCCCAGTTACTCGACCCCGCCGTCTCCGGCGTGTCGGAGAACCAGAACGTGCCGGACTCGGCCGGGGTAAACCGGCTGCGACGGTACAGGATCGGGGAATATTCCCCTTCCGTCCCGCCGGCTTCGCGCCCGACCCCGAGTTCCCCGTACTCCGGAACCGCCCGGCGGATCTGATCCAGCTGGAAACGCAGGGGCTCCTGCAAACCGACGACATCCGGTTTATAGCGGCGCAGCACGTCAAAAACCATGTCCCGCCGGTTCTCCCAGTTGTCGGAGCCGTCGTTGGCCGAACCCAGACGGACGTTAAAGGTCATCGCCCGTATTTCCAGGCTCTCCCTTACGACGCCTACGCCGGCGGAGCGGCAGGCGGCGAAACCGGCGAATACGGCCAGACCAAAAGCCAACCCCGGCAGGAAGGCCCAGCCGCCTTTCGTGAAACTTTTTTCGTCGTTCATAATCCCCTCTCCCTCATAAATTTCAGCGCCGGCCTCATCAGGCGAGTTTATTGTCCGCCACCAGTTTTCTCAGTTCGCCCATGTCGGGATTAATTATAAAAGGCTTGCCCGCCGATTTCATCGCGCTGGCGACGTCTTTCAGCCCGTTCCCGCTTATCAGCAGCACGGCGGACTCGTTCTCTTTTATCTTTCCCTCCGCCGCCGCTTTCTTAAGCCCCGCGTAAGTGGCGGCCGCCGCTGGCTCGGCGAAGACATTGGAACCCCGGGCCACCGCCGGAATGGCGGCAAGGATCTCGGCGTCGGTGACTGACACGGCGAACCCGTGCGAATCCCGGATGGCCATGACCGCGGCCATGCCGTCGCGCGGCATACTGACCGAGATACTGTCGGCTACGGTCTCCCCGGAAACGGCCTGGAGCTCCCCGCCGGACTCAAAAGCCCTCTTGACGGCATCGGATTTTTCGGCCTGGACGGCGATCATCTGCGGCAGCTTCTCGATAATCCCCAGGCGGTGGAATTCCACGAAACCTTTCCACATACCGCTGATGATATTTCCGTCGCCCACGGACACGAAAACCTTGTCGGGGGTTTCCCATTTCATCTGCTCGCAGATCTCAAAGGCGCAGGTCTTCTTGCCTTCGCGGGTAAAGGGGTTCACTCCGGTGCTGCGGTTGTACCAGCCGTATTCCGCGGCGGCCTTTAGGCAGAGCTCGAAAGCGTCGTCATAAGTGCCCTTGACCATGATAACCGCGGCGCCGAATACCAGCAGCTGGGCCACCTTGGGGGCCGGCGCGGTTTCCGGCACGAAAATAACTGTTTTCAGATCCAGGCTGCCTGTCAGGCAGGCCAGGGAGGAGGCCGCGTTGCCGGTGGAGGCGCAGGTGACGACTTTTTCCTTCAGTTCCCTCGCACGGGCGATCACCACGGCGCTGGCCCTGTCTTTGAACGAGGCGCTGGGATTGCGGCCGTCGTCCTTGATGTAAAGGTTCGGCACGCCGGTCTCGGCGCCGAGCCGGTCAGCCTTGTAAAGCGGGGTCCAGCCGACCTGCACCGGCGGGATCATCTTGAAACCGGCCAGGGGCAGAATCTCCATATAGCGCCACAGGGTCCGATCCTGGTTGTCCTTGAGCACCTCGTAGTTAAGGCGCTTTTTTATCAGATTATAGTCGTAAATAACCTGGAGGTTCCCGCCGCAGGAGGCGCAGGTATATTTTACTTCGGCAAGTTTGTGATCCCTGCCGCAATTGATACATTGTAAAGTCTTGATCTTTTTCATAAATCCTTAGCGCACCACCGTAGTGCCGGCCAGGCCCTTAAGGGTCTCGTCGAAAAGGTCGGTTCTCGTGATGAAAGCGGTATGCCCTCCTCCCCTGAGGAACTCTATGACCGCCTTTACTTTGGGGCCCATGCTGCCGGCCGGGAACGGGCACGGTTTGCGGTTGTAGAGCTCTTCCAGTTCCGGGAGCGTCAGCCTGCGCAGATCCGTCTGATCCGGCTTCTGGTAATTCAGTTTGGCCCCGTCCTCCCCGGTAAAAATGGTCAGGCTGACTTCCACGTCCTCTCCGCGCGCTTTAGCCCGTCGTAAAAGCATCTTGCCCAGCAGCGCCGAGGCCAGATCCTTGTCGATGACGGCCTCCACGCCGGTGTACATCTTGAGGGGTTTGCCGGGTTTGTGCTTCCTGGAAAATTTCACGCCGTAATTGCAGGCATATTCTTCCATGCCGTCCCTGACCTCCGGCACGACCTCGCGCACCGGAATGCCGCCGCCGCCCACGGTTATCGGCACTATGCCTTTGGCCAGCAGCGCCTCTATGGCGTCTATCTCCACGATATCGGAAGGAACCGGGGAAGGCACCACGCGCCGCCAGATCTCCGCGCCCTTGGCGTCTTTCTTATAAAGTTTCATGACCCAGCCGTTCTCTCGCGTGCGGGCGTCAGCCTCCTCTCTCGAATAGGAGGGGCCTATATATTTGGAAGGATCCTTGAAATCCGGATCGTCTTTATCCACCACCACCTGGGTCACGATCCCGGTGACGATATTGTCCAGACCGCGGATATTGAGCTCATTGTTAAGCTCGGCCAGCATATAGGCCATGGCGCCCTGGGTGTCCGCCACGCAGACGTCCAGCGGCAGAGGGGGAAGGGTCTCGCGGCAGAGTTCCGCGCGCATCAGGACGTTGCCGACCTGCGGACCGTTACCGTGGGTCATGACGTAAAGGTCGCCGGGATATTTTTCAAAAATATCCGCCACAAGCTTGGCTGTTTCGGCGGTGCGCCGCCACTGCATGGCTATATCCGGATTTACGGCCTTTCCCGCGGCGTCCTTAAGACCCACAGGCGAAACCTCGTTGCCGCCGAAAGCGAAGATCCTTATTCTTTTCATATTTTTTTCAAGACCGCGAAGATGGATTTACGGACGCTGCCGGTGAATTTGGACAAATCCTCCCTGGAGTTTTCAAACCGCTCAAGCAATCCGGACGTGAGTTCCAGCTGGACGCCGCCTTTCTCCGGACGGTTCACAATGTTTCTCGGGCTGACCCCGGGCAGGCGCTTGCAGGGGTACTCGGTCTCGAAGCCGGCCGCAATCAGATCCGAAGCCGTCGCGCTGGCGGCCGCCGCGTTGGCGCCTCCCACGCAGACCCACTCCCCGCGGCCGGATTGGGCGTGGACGGAAACAGCCAACAGAACCGCGGTAGAGAGCGCCACGGCGGCCGGATCGTCGAAACGCACGGCGGAGATATGCAGTCTGCCGCTGTCTCCGCCAAGCCAGCCGCTGAAAATATAAAGGTTGAGATCGGAACCGGCTATGCCCCGCGCGACGCGGGCGGTTATGCGCTCAATATCCCCGCCGTGTATGGCGAAAACCGACGCCGCGGCCCCGCGGTCATATACTTCCCTTGAAAAATCGCGTCCTTCGACATTGGCCGCGCTGAGCGCCGCGTAATCCGGGTATATATCCGGCTTGGCGCGCGAGGCGGCGTAGTTCCCCCCGCAGCCGCTCAAAAGCGCCAGTGCCAGGGACAACGACAGGATCGGACTTCCAGACGGCATTGTGGTTATTATAATATAAAAGCCCCTCCCAGCTGTAGGCCGGCGGGACAAAACAAAACGGCATATCTGGCATAAATCTACTGCTGCACGGTATAAAGCCGGTCGGAGTTGAAAAGGGCCAATGGGGTCACTATCGGCTCGGCCATATTCAATTTTTTTCCGGCAGCTTTGTACCTTTTGGCGATAAGTTCCCGGGCAAGGGGGCCGTCCAGCTTCAGATCCGAAAACTTTTGCGGTTTGCAAAGAGCCGGACGCCCGGAAAGCGCGTTATAAAACGCTTTCCATACGTATTCGCTGCAATAAAATGTTTTGTCCGACCACTCGAAATAGATGTCATATTTTTTGCCCAGGCCGCCCAGCAGCCATTTTTTCAGGGAAAGCAATTCTTTCGCGGCGGGGCGCGAGCGCCATTCCTTAAGTCTTTTGACCGCAAACCCGCCGTCGCGGCTCTTCTTTATAAACTCCGGCAGCGACGTAAGGCTTGCGGTTCCGGCGGTTTCCGCTACGACCCACGAAGAATTACGCATTAAAGCCACCCCGACATGGGTCCAGCTCGAACCCATTACCTCTTCTATCGCGGGCGCCTGCGAACTCCCGCTATGGATAAAGATAATATCCCCTTCCCGCAAACTCATTTTACCGGCGCCAGGCGGCAATTCCATAGAAAACGCGGGGGGCGCCAGGAGCAGGGCGGCTATAAAAGCGCGGCCGAAATTTTTCATGTCGTTTTACTTAATCCGAAAACATCACTGTACCTACCATATCCATTTTTCTCTCTTCACTGCCTTCCGGAAGCAGCGTATTCACAAGATAGGCGGTGGGAGAGTAATTCGGTTTTACGCTGTTATTGAAATTATTCATTATCCGGACGGCCTCGGGGGCTCCGGCCTGAATACCCGCATAATATCCCTCAAGCGGGAGATAGTACGGAGCGAGGCTGTCCGCCACGGCCTGATGGCCGGGCGACATCCGGCGTTTGGTCTCGAACACTTTATGAATGAGGCGGCCCTTTTCTTCTTCCGGCAATCCCATAGAAGCGATCACGGCCAACGGCCCGTCCGAAAGGCCGAGGCGCGCGGAGGACGCTCTCTGGTTTAAAAAGTAATCCCCGACCATCGGCAGCGGCGCGAAAATCGGTTTAATGCAGGCGGGGGTTCCTTCCCCGGAAAAGGCTTCCGGACGGCCGGGGTCGCAATCCCTGAGCGAAAGCAGCGCCCACACGAACTCCGAACAGAAAAGATTAACCTTGTCGGTTTTATCCACTTGCAACGCTATCCGACCGAGCGTTTTCACGAAATTCATGTCGCCAGAATATTTAGGGGAAGTATAATCCTGGTTGAACGAGATCTGCGAAGGGTAGATTTTGGGCGCGAGCTTGGACAATCTCCCTACCCACCCGGTCAGATTCTTCTTCTGCTCCCCGCTCAAATTCCTGGGGCGTATCACATGGAGGGCATCGGACTCTTTGTAGTGCGCGGCATCCAGGCTGCCGAGATATTCGGCCGTAAGCGGATTGTCTATGTTCGAAACGACGCCGTTCTCCACGACCGCGAGAGCGGCATGGCTTATCCCCATCTGGATATTCGGATACGGCCCCATAAAGCCCCATTCGGGCCTGAACGTCAGGATGACGTCTCCCGTCTGTATAAAACCGGAGGCGGCAAGTCTTTTCGCGGCATCCTGATGCTGGGTGCGGTAAACGCGCAGTCCGACCGGCGACGCGGCCCCGGCCGAACCGGGATGGCGGAATTCCCATAACCCGGCGGCGGCGGTAATTCCATCCGCCGTCCGCGAATAGGCGCTTTCCGGCATCGCATAGAAGACCGGTATTTTCAGTTTGGCTCCGATCTGTTCATTGACCGACGGATCAAAAACGAACGGCCCCGCCGCCGCGGAAACGGCGGAAAACACCATTACCAGCAGAGAGAGTTTATATTTATTCATAGTTTTTTTGTTCCTCCACATATCCGTCCCGAGGCCGCGGGAATTTTTCCGTTTCCCGCGCCGGCCCCGGACGGCTTCGCCAGGTGTTTATATTGTAGTCCGCAAAAGCGGCGTCACCCAGTGCCTTTTAGCGGTTTTTCTTTGTTTTTAGACCTACTTCGGAATAGGCCATTCAGCCCAAAAAACCGCCCCGCGGGGATCCGCGGGGCGGTAACTCCTGCAACGATCCGCTGACTTTACGGCCTGCCGCCCATGATCAGCGCCAGAATGGCTTTGACCGTGTGCAGCCGGTTCTCGGCCTGGTCGAAAACTACGCTCTGCGGCCCGTCTATAACGGCGTCTTCTACTTCCGCGCCGCGATCGGCCGGGAGGGGGTGCATATAAACGGCGTCTTTATGCGCCATCTTCATGCGCTTTTCAGTGCAGACCCAGCTCTTATACCTGTTCAGGATCTTCATGCCGGTTTCTTTCTTGTCGGCCTCCGGCACATTGATGTCTTTCAGGTGCTGATGGCAGCCCCAGGATTTCGGATATACGATATGCGCGCCCTTGAAAGCTTCATCCATATTATGGGTAACCTTGAACTTGGCGCCGGTCTCTTTAGCGAACCTCCGCGCATCCTCCATGGTTTTAGGGATCAGGTTGAATTCCTTCGGATAAGCCAGCGTCACGTCCACTCCGAAGCGGGGAAGCAGGGTAATCAGGCCCTGCGGCACGGAAAGCGGACGGGCATAAGCCGGGGCGTAAGTCCAGGAGACCACGCATTTCATCCCCTTTAAATTCTGGCCGAACTTTTCCTGCATGGTCATCAGATCGGCTATCGACTGGCAGGGATGATCCACGTCGCACTGAAGATTGGTCACCGGGATCTCGGCTTCCCTGGCGACTTCACGGATATATTTGTTGCCGATCCCGTAAAAACAGTTGCGGATCGCCACACCGTGGCCGTATCTGGATAATACCTTGCCGGTGTCTTTGGGGGTTTCTCCGTGGGAGATCTGCATCTTGTCGGGCGTCAGGTCGTGCGCATGGCCGCCCAGCTGGGTCATGGCCGCCTCGGTAGAGTTGCGGGTGCGGGTGGACTGTTCGAAGAACATCATGAACAAGGTCTTGTCCTGCAGGATCCTGTGCGCTTCGCCCAGGGAAAATTTTATTTTCAGATACTTGGCCACTTCGAGCACGGTTTCCAGCTCTTCTTTGCTCCAGTCTACGGTTTCTATCCAGTCCTTGCCTCTCAACATGGATTTCATAAACGGTTACGCCTCCTCAATATGGTTCGTTACTTCATCTGCCCCCCTATTTTACCACTTTCGCGGGGAAAGTTCAGCCGCCTTTGGGGGGGTTCTGGATGGTCCGGCCGGTTTTTCTGATGACCTTTCTGAACTCTTTTCCCGTAGACGCCCAATCCACCGTCTCCACCCTGAACGGAAAGCCGGCCCCGGCGAACGCGAGGGAAAGCTTTTCCAGGCGGAGCGGGCCAAGCGGCTGGGAAGTCATCACGGCAAGATCCAGATAGGAAAATTTTTTCGCGGCGCCGACCGCTCTTAACCCGTAACACAACACTTCGTGTTCCGGCACATGCCCATTCAGAATGCGTTTTACTTTTTTAAGATAGTCCGGTTTCAGATCGATCATAATTGGAGTCCTAGTAGATACTATATTTACAGCAAATACCGGCTAACATAGCAATACCCCTGGTGGAGCGGGTGGCAGGCATGGGTTGGATCGGGCCTCGGCGGAACCGGCGCGTAGGCCGCCTGTTGGCCATAGGCCCTGTTGCGGCACGCCCATAGGTCAGTCGCCGGGCCGCCGAGGCCTGATGGGCCCCATGCCTGACAGGCCCCGCGAACCCTACACTGGGAAATTACACAGAAGTATTAATGTTCCCGGTGGGTCTTACAGGTACTGCGGGAGGGCGGCGTAGAACACGGCCGCCTTCAGCAGATCGGCCACCGGCATATTCTCCCTGACCGTATGCGCGTAGACCTCGTTCGAAGGCCCGAAACCGATGGTCGGGATCTTCAGCCGGCCCGCGGTGGCCACGCCGTTGGTGGAAAACACCCACTTGTCCACTATCGGATCTTTACCCAGCGCTATCCGGCCCGCGCTCACCCCCGCCCGCACCAGCTTGTGGTTTTCCGGCAGAACCCAGGTCGGGAAATATTTCTCCTGGCCCACTTTCAGCCCCGTCCAGGACACGGCGTCGTAGTAAAGCACTTCCACTTTCGCGCGCGCCTGTTTTACCGCGGGCAGGCGCTTTATCTCGTTCACGGAAGATTTCAGAGTCTCGCCCAGAGTGAGACGCCGGTCCAGGTAGATGGCGCATTCGTCGGGCACGGCGTTCAGGGACGGCGTCTTACAGTCCACGCAAGTCACGGCCACGGTTCCCTTGCCCAGGAATTTGTCCTTTTTGAGCTTCTTATTCAGATCCGTGATCTGCCGGATGACGGCGGCCATCTTCACAACGGCGTTATCGCCGCGCTCCGGGGCGGAGGCGTGGCATGACCGGCCTTTGGCCACCACCTTCATCTCCATGCGGCCGCGGTGTCCGCGGTAAACGGCCAGGTTGGTCGGTTCGGTAAGCACCACAAAATCGGGCCTGATCTTTTCCTTGTTGATGATATGGAGGAGAGGCAGGCCGTCGCAATCCTCTTCCATCACGGAGCCTACGGCCATATAGGTGTAATCGGCTTCCAGCTTCAGCTCTTTTATCAGCTTGCCCGCGTAGACCATGGAGACCATGGACAGTTTCTGGTCGGTGGCCCCGCGCCCGTAGATCGTGCCGTTCTTTAAAATCCCGCCGAAAGGGTCTATCTTCCAGGCGGTCCTGTCGCCGATGCCGACGGTGTCTATGTGGGCGTCCACCATTATCTTTTTTTTGCCCCTGCCGATGAAGCCGATAATGTTCCCCATGGCGTCTATCCTGACCCGGTCGAAGCCGGTCTTGATCATTTCTTTTTTAATACGTTCCACCAGCCTGCCTTCCTGCATGGAAAAGCTGGGGATGCGGATAAGATCCCTGGCAAAGGCGGTCATATCTTTTCTGTATTTTAAAACGGCGGCGTTAAGTTTATTGAGATCCATGTTTCCTCCGGGCCGCCCTCGGGCGGGTCTTTTGTACATTCTAAACAATAATTACCGGATTTCCAAACGGGCACAAGCGCGGAAAATCAAAAAAGATATAATAAAAACAGCTTATGACCAGGCCAGAATCGGAATATTTAATGCCTCCGGGATCGTTCGAGGAAAAATTCATCCGGGCCGGCGGGCGCGGCGGGCAGAATGTCAACAAGGTCGCCACCGCGGTGCAGCTTCGTTTTTTTCCCCGCTTGTCGGGCCTGACGCGGGAGGCGCAGGAGCGCCTGAAACTTCTGGCGGGCTCCAGACTGACCGCCGAAGGCGACATACTGATAACCGCCGGCGAACACAGAACCCAGGAGCAGAACCGCCGGGCCGCGCGGCTGAGGCTGCTCGCGCTGCTGGAGCGCGCGGCGCGCGCCCCCCGACACAGAACTCCGACAAGACCCTCTCATGGCGCCAAACAGCGCCGCCTTGAGAATAAAAAGCGCCTGTCCGGCATAAAGCGGATCCGGCAGAACTTAACGATGAAAGACGAAGATTAAAAGGCCTCTTCCCGCGAATCCGCCGCCCATAAATTAACAAAATCCAGCCGCCGGCGCCGCCATATGAAAAAGAAATCGCAGGTGCTGCTCATAAACCCGCCGAACCCGGATCCGGCTCCCAATTATTTCGGGCCTCCATACGGACTTTCGCTTATAGCCGCTTCCCTGCGCAGGGCCGGATTGGGCGTAGCCTGCCTCGACCTTGACGACTGCGCCCGGGATCCGGGCATTTCCTCGGCGATAAGCGCGGCCAGGAAATCCGGGGCGAAAATAGTCGGGATAGCCGCGCAAAGCTCCACCAGGGACGCCGTTTACAGAATGTCCAGGGAATTTAAAACGGCCCTGCCGGAAGTAAAAATAGTGGTCGGCGGGGCATTCTCCACCGCTATGCCGGAAACGCTGCTGCGCAACAGCGGAGCGGACGCGGCGGTGATAGGGGACGGAGAGGAAACCATGACCGAGCTGGCGCGGGCCTTTTTAAAGGGCGCCTCCATCTCCGGCATCCCCGGCGCGGCCACGCTTACAAAGGGGGCGTTTTTTTCCGCCCCCCCGCGCGCGCAGATAAAAAACATAGACTCGCTTCCCTACCCGTACTTTGAGGCCTTTGACTTTAGGAAAAAATTAGCCCCGGCGCTGTTACGGTCTCCGGATCTGCTGGGATTCGATCCGGCGTATAATTATGCGCGGGGCAGGCGCTGCTGCGCCATGCGCGCGTCCCTGATGCTTATTTCCTCCCGCGGCTGCGTTTACTCCTGCGCTTTTTGCCCCATGAGCGGAGAAAAAGGGATAAAAATAAGATTTCACAGCCCCGAGTATTTCGTATCCATGGCGGAAGACTTTCATCGCCGCCACGGCGTCAGGGATTTCGTGTTCGGGGATAATTTTTTCACCTGCGACCGGGCGCGCGCCCTGAAGATATGCGGGGAAATTACCCGCAGGAAACTGAATATCAGATGGATGTGCATGACACGCGCGGACGCGACAGACCCGGTTCTTTTGCGGGCGATGGCCGGGGCCGGCTGCGTTGAAATCTCCTACGGCGTAGAAAGTTTCGCCCCGGAAATCCAAAAAGCAACAGGGAAGTTTCTGGATCCCGCCCTGGTAACCCCGTGCCTGGAAAACACCAGGGCCGCCGGGATCCACGGCGTCCTGATGCTTATGAGCGGCAGCCCCGGCGAAAGCGAAGATACCATCCGCACAACTCTTACGTCCTGCCGGCGCCTGGCTCCCGACCGGGCAATGATCAAAAAAACAAGGGTCTATCCGGGTACCGCGATCCATTCGGCCGCGGTCAGAGCCGGGATCATCCCCCGGGGGTACTATGACGGCCCGGATCATAAAGCTCCTTACTATACCGCGGAGCTGCCCAGGGCCGAGTTCGACAGGCTTGGGGAATTTATACGGGAAAGAACCATCTATATAGACCTGCCGGAAAAACTTTCAAAAAAGGATCTTAGTCTGCGCCAGCTTATACTGCTGGCATACCACCGGGCCGAACGCGTTTCCCTTGGAGGAAAGAAAAAGGATCTTCTGCTGCTGCCGTTTCTGCCCGAGATCCTGCGCCTGGCTGGTGAAGTCGGGTTGCACGAGCTGGAACTGCGCACCGACGCTTCCGCCTTGCTCTGCGGCTCCACGCTCCGGACCCTTGAACCGCATATCCGCTCCGTGCGGCTGCTTGTAAATTTTGAATCCGCGGCGCGGCCGATTCACGACGGCGTTCGCGGGCGCGGTTCTTTCGCGGCAAGCCTGGCGGGAGCGGCCATCTGGCGCAGGCGCGGAGGAACGCTGGGCGCTGTCATACGCCTCACAAACAGCGGCCGGGAAGACCTCTCCGGCTTTTGCGCGCGCCTAGCGGGCCCGGGCTTTTCAGGGGCTGAATTCTCGCTGGAACCCCGCCCCGGACTCTCCGGCGTTTTTTCAACCGAGAGCGTTCCGAAATGGACAAACCTCCGGAGCGGGGTGCGGGCCGCAGCCGACTTCTGCGGGCGGAACGGAATAGCCGCCGCAGTAAGCGGAGTCCCCGAATGTATGCTGAGCGATATTCCGGCGGTCAGACCCGAGAACCGCGCGCCGTTCGACGAAAGGCTCTCTTTAAGCGGCGAGCCCGTCCCTCTTTCTTTTGAAAGAGAAACTCTGTTTAAAATGAAACCCCCCCGCTGCCGCGCCTGCCGCTGGCGCGGGCATTGCGAGGGCCTCTGGAAAAGTTACGCCGAACACTATGGAACAAGTGAATTACGGGTCAGGAAATAACCCCGATCCCCAGCCCGGGAAAGCCGACCTGTTGCTGGCCCTTACAAGGAGATGCAACCTTAACTGCCGTTACTGCTTTATTGACAGGCGGAGAAAACCGGCGGATCTGCCGCGGAAGACCTTGAAACTGGCGCTCAAGCTGTTGTTTTCCTCTTCTAAAAAAGCGCTTTCGCTCCAGTTGTTCGGAGGAGAACCCGCGCTGGCCCCGGCGCTGGTCTTCGATGCCGTCGCCATCTCCAGGCGTATGGAGGCGGAGACCGGCAAGCGCCTGGAAATTTCTCTTACCACCAATCTGCTTGGCTGGTCCGACGCCGCCCTGCGTTTCCTGGCAAAAGAGCGGGTCGGGATCCTCGCAAGCCTCGACGGAGATGAAGCGGCGCAAACATGGAGAAGCGGAATAAATCTGCCTAAAAGGGATTTCATCCGCATGCTGGCGGCAGCGCGGCGCCTCAAGCGGCTGGGCTGCCGGCTGCGCCTGAACATGGTAGTCGCCCCTGAAAAAGTCCGCCGCCTCCACAAAAATTTTATTTTCCTTAAAACCCTGGGCCTTGGGGAGATACAGGCCGCCTATGCCCTCGCCCCAGGCTGGACCGCAAACCGCCGGCTGCAGTTTTTAAAACAACTTTTAAAAGCAAAAGCCTCCGGACTCCGCCAGGATTGGGAAATAGAACCAGTGCTCACGCACCCACAGATATTCTGCGATTGCGACGGCGTCGTCTCGGTCGGTTGCGCGGCGGTGCTCGAAACATCCGCGCCGGCCCTGGCAGAATCTTTCAAGATGGGAAACCTCGGGAACTTTTCCTCGCTTGACGATCTGGCGGGCTCAAGAAGAGAACAGGAAACAAAGATCTCGCGCCTGGCCGCGCAACGGGCTCTCCCACGGTTTATCCCGGAAGTTATTGCGCTCGGCAACGCGGCAAAAAGCGTCCTTGGCAGGGGGAAAGTTTCATGACCGCCTCTACGCCTCCCAAAGTAAACACACGCCTTCTCGCGGCCGCACTTTTACGGAGCGGCGGCATGGCCCCGGATCCGCTGGAAAGTCTCCGCCTCGGCGAGATCTACATCATGATGCGGTTTGCCTGCGACCTGCGCTGCGCCGCCTGCTCCCTCTGGGGCGACACAGGAGCGCTGCACCAGGCGGGCGCGGCGGCCCGTGAGCCGGCTAAAGGCCGCGGCCCGGACTGGACGGAAGTCATCAGGCAAACGGCCCCCTTCAAACCCCGGATGGTAAACTTCTCCGGCGGAGAACCCCTGCTGCACGACGAATGGCTGGCGCCGGCAAAGGAAGCAATGCGGCTTGGAATAGAAACCTCCCTGACGACTAACGGAATACACCTGGAGAAACGCCTCTCCTCGCTTTGCGGCGCCATAAGCCAGGTAAACCTGTCATTGAACGCCACGCCCCTTATAAGCGGGCTGATCAGGAAAGGCCCGAAAGGCCACTATGAAAAGATGATGCGCGGCCTGCGTCTTTTTATGAGGGTCAAGAAAGCCCTGGGACAAAAAGCCCCGAGGCTGCGGCTAATGTGCACCGTATTCGACGGGAACGCCGGTCATCTTCTGGAACTTTTGTCCTATCTTAAAGCCAGCGGGATCGAGGCCGATCAGTACTATTTCCAGCACCTTATCTACAACACGGGCCCGGAACTCTCGGCGCAGGAACGGGAGCTTAAAAAGATGGGAATGAAGCCCTGGTTCATGCGGGGGTACAGCCTGCTCCCCAAAGGGCTGGATTCAAAGGCCCTGTCCCTGGAACTTGACGGAATAATCCGCTCGGATCGCCGGGTATCGCTGAGCGCCGGCCTTAAAGGGAAAACGCTGGACGACCACTACCTGGGAAAACACGGCTGGACAATGCCGGCTTATTGCGCCGCGCCCTGGCGCGACATAACAATGCTGCCGAACGGGGACGTCTGGATCTGCCCCGACTACCATATAGGCGGCATTATGGAAAAACCTTTTTCCGCGATCTGGAACGGGGCGGCCGCGAGGCGCCTGCGGGCCAGACTCCTTAAAAGGCTGCTGCCCGGCTGCAGGGGCTGTTTCCACTATTATTGCGATAAGGAAACCGGCAAAGAGCGGCTGTAATTAGCAGACTGTTAGTCCGCTTTCCGCGCCGGCGACAGTTCCGAATCCCCGTATATCTCGGTATACCGGCTGAACGTACCCATACAGGAAGGCGCCGCGGCGCAATTGCCGCATTTGGCGGGCTTGGTGTAATTCTGGTGCATCATATACAACTTAACGCCGTCCGCTATCTCCCCGGCCGGGACCTCGGCGTCCCCTTGTATCCGGCGCTGGACGCAAATCGGGAAACCCAGCAGCGAATCAACTCTGCCGGACAGCGCCTTTATCATTTCCGAATAAGATGGGACCAGTTCGGCGTAGGGGAGGCGCATTGCGCCCGGCCCTTTTGGCCTCAAAGAAAAAATACAGAACGGGGTTTTCAGCGTTTTGCGGGCAAAAGTCTCTATTTCCGGCAATTCCCGCAAATTCTGTTTAAGCGCGTTGGTATGCGTATAAACCTTTATCCCGGCCGCGGCGGCGGCCGCGATCCCGGCTATCGTATCGTCAAAACTGCCGGGGGTGGATGTAAGCGCGTCGTGAGCCCGCGCGGAACAGCCCATCAGCGGGATCGAAACCTCCGTAAGACCCGCCCCCGCCAGCCTGCGGCAGAATTCAGCGGACCGCAGAATGTTCCCCGATGTCATCATTTCAACGCGCCTGAACCCGCGTTCTCGGGCCCGCGCTATTATCTCAAGAATAGACGGCTCCAGCAGCGGTTCATTGCCTAAAATGCTTATTTTTGAATGCCCGACGAACCGGTTGGAGTCGAGGAAGCTGTTTATAGCCGCCAGATCATTCTCCTGGCCCGGCTTTTTCCGCTGACAAAAAACGCAGTCGTTAAGACAGCCCGACGCGATAAACATAAAAACGGAACCCATCCCGGGGAGATGGCGCCTGACAAACCGCCGCTGGGAGTAGATATCTCCATCCAGAAAGGATCTGGTTATCCAGGCGTTTTCGGACGGCTCCGTCCACTGCATGGCCGCCCCATGCATCAAAGAGGAGAATAAAGATCCGAATTTTAAAAAACTTTTTTCCCAGGCGGCATACTTGCCGCGAGGCTCGTTCTTCTCAAGCGCGGTCCGGAAAGACCCGCCCAACAGGTAACATAAAGGATAAATCTCCCCGCGGCTGAACAGCGGATCCCAGGGTCGCAGCCCGCCCTCGTCCCCGGCCAGGGTGTTTTCTATCTGAATGCGCGGCGGGTGGTCGCCGTCCCTTTTTTTATTCGCGAGGCCGACAGGCCCGGAGAGCGCTTTTAAGAACCCCGCCTCTTCTTTCCTTGAGAGCCCGCGGCCGGGATCCGGATTCAGCAGCGCGTAGCGCACCCCGCGGCGCGGGAGTTCCTCCAGCAGCGCCGTTAATCTCCCCGCGGTTCCGGGAGAAACCGAAATCAGGCCTCTCAGCCGATAGCCGTATCCGCACGCCGCCCCGGCGGCCCCGGCCAACGCCCTCAGGAAACCTCCGGTCAATTTCTCCCCCGCGCTGATCCGCGCATACGGGGAAAAATCCATCCCGGCCAGGGCCTTGAAAACTCCGGGGCGGGGAGGCTTCCCGAAAATCGCGGAAATATGCAGCCCGCGGTTACGGCCGAGCCCGCGGACGGCCCGTACGGCTGCGGGCGGCAGCGAGTCCCCGTCGCTGAAGCAGATAAAATGAATCTCCTTTTTACCGGACAACAAAAGCAGGCCGGCCGCGGCCTCATAATCCGTTCCAGGCCGGCAGAGAACCGCGAGAGATCCGGTTTTATCGGGCATTTCTCCTGCGAAACCGGCTCCTGCGTAAAAACCCATTATTTTTTCCGTTTCCCGTCCCATTCACCCGTCAACAAAAACCCGGCCCGCAAGGCTGTCAAAAAAACCGCTGAACGGATCCGCCGCAGCGCGCATCACTTTTTTTGCGAAGCCCGCCGGGAACCTGTTGTTATCGCAAAACAAATTCCGCCATTGACCGCCGAAGCCCACGACATCCCCCAGATTCCCTTTATAAGAACCTTCAAAATAAGCCCACAGCGTACGCTTTAAAGTTTCAGAATTGTTGGAGCGGAACGCCAGTTTTATTATATCGGCGCGATTCTTGCGCAGGTAATAATCGACATCCTCCGGCCTTATAAACGGCCGCCTGAGCAAATCGGAGCGCGTCGGTTTGGGAAAAACACATTTATTCGCGTCCAGCAGCGCCCCGAATGAATTTTTGTTGTTATTCAGCGGCGCGAGCGTCTCCAGCGCGTCATGCCATTTGTAGAAGGGGCAGGCGTGGTAACAAACCGAGTTCGCCAGCAGTTTTACCTTAAACCCGGGGTATGACTTTTTGAGCCGGAACAAGGCCTTGAGCGCCGCCTCATTGCGGTTCAGATCTATATGCAGATTGACGGTTCCCGCCCCAAGTTTTAATATGGTTCTTACTTTTTCAAACGAATCCAAAACCATGCTGACCGAACATTGGATATCTTTGCCTGGAAATTCCTTAACAAAGGCCGCCAGCGCGTATGGATCGGCCACTGTCACGGCGTCTAAATATTTAAGGCTCTTTATATACCGGAACGCCGCCGGACAATCGTCAAAAACCAGCGTCGGCTTATTGCATAAAAGGTTGCTCCTGATTTCATAATCCCTGCACAACGCGATAAGCTCCGAAATCGTCCTGGGCGAAAAATCGCCCCCGCCGCCGTACACGGGGTAACTCTGCGACAAATCGTTTCCGGCCGGCCCGGCAAAATATATTTCAGCCACTTTGCCTGTTTTAGCGGCCTCTTCCATCAGAGCGGTGTCCCCGTTGAAAGGTATTGAAAATATTTTATTCATAACTCACCCCCGGCTCGCCGGTCGACGGAACCCGGAAATTTCAGCGAACAAGCCGCGGGATAAGGCGCCCATGCGAAGATTCGAGTTTATTATCCGCCCTTTTCGGCTGCCCGCTGGGTAGGCGCCTGCCACCCGTCTTAAAGCCGTGTTGCGATCAACCTCCAGTTGGGACAACCGGGAGAAATCCCGCAACTCGCCGATTTTCGTCGCCGCCAGCGCCTTTGGAAAATTTTTCTCCAAAGCCGGAATTACGCTCCCAAAATATACCGCGCCATCGCAGTCCACGGAAGGGAGCGGGCAGCTCAGGCTCGGCTCGCTCCCGGAATCGACATTAAGCACAAACCGCCCGGCACCCTGTTTTTCCCTGGACAGGCGAAGTCGCAGTATTTTTTCAAAGTAGGCCCTGGAAGCGGAAAGAGGCCAGTCCACTCCCATCGCGTACGCAAAGTGGAAGTTTGTAACTCCAAGAGCCAGAAGATAATCCACATCATCTTCCAAGGAGCCCTCCCGCCCCGGCAGCGTCACAATATTTACGAAGTATTCCTGCTTGAGCCGGTTCAATTCTTTGATAGCCGCGCGCAGGCGCCAAAAAGGATATTTACCCGGGGCCGACCTGAACGGCCGCTGATAGCTCTGCTTCGGCAATGCGCCATCAATGCTCAGGATGTACTCCAGGGGCAGTTCCGCAAGACGCCGCACCCGGCCGGGAGTAAGCAGAAAACCGTTGGTGGCGATCACGAACTTCAGTTTTTTCCCCAGTTTGCCGGCCTTAAGCAAAGCCGCCCTGGATTGTCTGATTATCGTATCGTACCGGAGCAACGGCTCCCCCCCGAACCATTCCAACCGCACCTGTTCCTCGTCCGAGGCCAAAAGCAGGTCTACGCAGTCGGAGATCATGCCGTCCGGCATTGAAAGGTCTTGTTTGCTTTGTCGGCAATACCGGCAGGACAGCTGACAGGCGCGGGTGACCAGTACATGCAGACAGTTTATGCCCGTGGAACCCGTAGGCCGCCGTTTAAGGTTCATGGTTTTTAAATTATATCAGAATTACCGAAAGGGAATACGCGCATGGGGCGGAAGCGTTTGCTCATTTGCGCGATAAAACCTATAATTTTTTATCGGCGGGCGCAAATCATGAAAAAACCTGTTGCGTTTGATTTCACGCTCACCCTGGTTTGCAACAACAACTGTATTTTCTGCCCCCGGAACGCGTTGAAGCCTATTGTTACCACCCCCGCGCGGATGCTGGAAACTATCAGAACTGGGGGGTGCCTGGAAGCGGTGCTGACCGGCGGAGAACCGACCACTCTTAAGACCCTTCCGTCCATAGCCGCCGCCTGCAAAAAGAGCGGGGCGAGAAAAATAGGCATAGTGACCAACGGAAGAACCCTTTCGGACGCGGCTTATTTGGAAACTCTGGTTTCGGCCGGGATAACCTCTTTCGCTGTCTCCGTTTATTCCCACCTTCCGGAAATACACGACCATTTAACGCGCGCAAAAGGAAGCTGCGCCCAAACCTGGAAGGGCCTGGCCAACGCGGCGAGAGCCGCCCGCGGCGGGGCTATTGAAACCGGAGTCAATCTTGTCCTGTGCGCGGAGAATATCCGCGCCGCCGGTACGACGCTGAAGATGCTGAAAGCTTTGGGCGCCGACTCCGTTACTCTTATAAATCTCTCCGGTCCCTCCGCCGCCGCGAACATTTTCAATTACTCCATGATACCCCCCCTTCTGCGGGAACTGGGGCGCGGACGAGCCGCCTATCCCGGACGTATCGTATTCCGGGGGTTCCCGCTTTGTATTTTCCCGGAAGCGGTCTCCGCCGAAAACCAGGACATAGACGGGGCCGGAGGAGTGTCCCGCGGACGGCTGCTTAAATACGCCGGGAATTTCAGGCGGGAATTCGTGAAACCGGCTTCCTTGTGCCGCGGCTGCCGGAAAACTTCTTACTGCAACGGACTCGCCTCCGCCTACTTCGAACGCTACGCTCTTTCGGGGTTAATGAAATGACGTTCCTGTCCGATCTGCTCGCCGGCCCGGATCCGTTTGCGGAAAGGGTGTCCGTCTCCCTGATGACGACATACGCCTGCCAGCTCCGCTGCGCATACTGCCAGGTTCTCCGGCGCGGAGTTCATGCCACAAAAAAAGTCATAGACGACACGATTTCTTTCTTAGAGCGCAGCGATAGTAAAAAGCTGGAACTGAAATTTTTCGGAGGAGAACCGCTGCTCAAATTTAACCTTATGCGGTACGCGGTCCGGGAAGCGCAAAGGCGCCTGGGAAAAACAAGGGAGATCCAATACTGCCTTGTCACCAATGGGATCTCTTTAGATGCCGCAAAAATACGTTTTCTTGAGAAACTGCCGTTCCTTGTGGTATTCAGCTTTGACGGAGACTCTATAACGCACGCGGCCTTCCGCGCGGATGCGGCCGGCCGCGCGCGGCATAGAACCATCACCGGAAACCTGAAGCGGCTTATAAACTCCAAAACGGATTTTTTCGCGAATATCGTGGTTTCCCCGGAAAATCTTCCGGCGCTGCCGCGCAATCTGCGCTACATCTCCGGACTCGGAGTAAAGCGTATGCAGCTTTGCTATAACGGGGCCGTTCTCTGGAACGGGCCGGACATAATGCTGCTTGTAAAAACCATAGCCGGCTTTCTTGGCAGTCCCGCTGGAAAACATATTTCTTTCCTTAACGCCGCGGGGGAATCCGAACCTGTGGCGCTGAAAACCGACATGATAACGGACACGGACGGCCGCGTTTATATGGATGGCGCGATATTCATGGAAAGACGGTTTCCGGGAGCGAGAAAATGTTTTCTGATCGGAAAAATATATGAACTGGGAAAGCCGGAGGATGTCCGCTTCAGCCGCAGGGAACATCTGCGCCGCTGGCTTAACGCCTTTACCTGCGCGGAGGAGGAAAAGATCTTCATATCCACCCTGAAAGCCGGGGCGGCGCTCCGGCGCTTGTTCAGCGGGTCAGGGAAAGGGATGAACGCGCCCCGCACCAGCGCTCCATGATACGCCCGAACTTGATATTGTTAAGTATTATCCCGCGCAAACGCTGATTCTCGGCGGAGTAAGCTTTGGCCAGCAGCTCAAAATTCTGGAACTGCGTTGTAAAATAACGGTCAATAGGGCCCAGGGAACGGAGATCGCCCACGGCGAACCTCTCCCTCATCCTGAGAAAATCCCGTTCAAGGCACACGCCGGTTTCCCTCAGGACGAAACCGTCGCAGTCCACCGTGCATTCAGCGTTAAGCACCACCGGCTCGCGGCGCTCTTTTAAAAAATTAACGCAGGAGGCGCCTCCTGGAGCGAGACGCCGGATGCGCTCCAGTTGCCTGAGAAAAGACAGCATCTGTCTCCCTGTCCACTCAACTCCCAATGCATAGTTAACCTGAATCCGCCTGTGACCGGCGGCGGCGATATAGGAAAAATCCTCCAGAAGCCGTCCGACCCGCTCCGGCATGACCACCATTATCACACAGTAATCAAGTTTAAGTTTTTTTGCCGCGGCAAGCCCCTCCATGACTTTTAAAGAAGTTTTTCTGGCTCCGACGGAAACGCCGCGCGCCGCCATCTGGGAGGCCGCGGTGCCGTCACAGCTGATTTCCACGGTAAACCCGGCGCGCTTCAGAAACCCGGCCTTTTTCTCGTCCAGAAGCAGGCCGTTGGTGGTAAGTATAAGCCGCAGGCGTTTGCCCGTCTTTTTTGCGGCCGCGAGCGCGCGTTCAGCCCCCCGGCGCACCAGCTCGAAGCGGAGCAGGGGCTCCCCGCCGAAAAACTGCAATTGCACTTCGGGCCTGACCGAGGTAAACAGAAAATCCACCGACCGATCCAAAACTTCCGGGGACATCTCCGCCGGATATTTGCCGACACGGCAGTACGAGCAGGCCAGCTGGCATGAATGCGTGACAAGGCAGATCAGCCTGGCGGAGCCGGATTGGTTCAGCCACAGCCGTAGTTTTTCAGCTCCGGCAAACCCCTTAGCGCCCGCTATGCGCTCCCTGTACTTCCCATGCACGGCTATGATCCTGTCCCAGCCGGCATCCGGATCGCCGCCGCGCGACAAACAGAGTTCCCTCATATGCAGACAGTGCATCAGCGCCGTTTCCATAAAAGCCACTATTCCATCTGCTTTCAGCAGGCGGCCGCCGTTATTGAAAACACGGGCGAATTCCGGAACTTCCGCACACCAGGAAACGGAGGGGCCGGACGGAGAGCAAGCGGCGCCTGAAATGCAGCTGTCCGAAAGCCGCGTCATAAACTCAAGCAGCCTTCCCGCCGTGGAAGTTTTCATTCCACGCCTCCGGCCGCGTCCGGGAACAGACGCCTTTTCAACCCTGCCACGAATGTGGAAAAAGAAATGCCGGTCTTTATATTGTTCATGATTATGGATTTGATGCGCGCATTCCCGCGGGAAACGGAAAGCAGAGTATAATACGCGGTGGCCTTATTCATGGTTATCCCGTTAAGGGTTCCGCCTCCGTAAACTGTTCCAAGCTGGAAAGGCGGCGCGGCGCCGGCGCATGAACTTTCAAACATCCATTCGCTCATGGCGTGAAGGCTGCCGTCCACATCCACCATCACCTCGGAATTCAACAAAGCGGGTTCACGGCGTTTGCCAAAGTTGCCCAGACACAGTTCCCCGGAGCGCAGTTCCCCGGCGTGCGTGACGCAAATACGGGCGACCGCGCCTTTTAACCCTGTTAGCGCCTCCCGTTCCCACAGGCAGCCAAGGGCATAATTTATGTCGAAATTCCTTATTCCCAGCCTGTATATATGCTCAAAATCGGAGTCAAAGGAGCGTATATTTTCGGGAGTGGCCACCATAACCACAAAATGCTTCAGCCCGGCCTTACGCAGCGGCTCAATGGCCGCCGTGGTCCTAACATACGGATCGAGGCCGGGGGCCGCGGGACGCTTGAACCTGTTATGCCGGCGTCGACCGCCGTCCAGACTGAGTTCGAGAAGGATGTCCCTCGTTCTAAGGAAACAAATGAGTTCCCTTTTGAGAGCAATGGCGTTGGTAACGGCATAGAAAGATATTTTTTTTCCCGTTTTGGCGCTTAATTTCTCGGCCCTGATAACGGCCCGTCGCACCAGATCCGGGCGCAGAAAAGGCTCCCCCCCGGTAAAATCAAGCCGCAGCGACTCCGCCGAAGAAGTAAAAAGAAAATCCACCGCCCGATCCAAAGTCCTGGCGGACATATCTGCGGCGCGCTTAACTATAGGACAGTATACGCACCTGAGCTGGCAGCGCCTGGTCAGCATCAGCTGCAAATTTGAGATTTGCCTCATCTTCCCATCCCCCGTGCCCTCCGCCTGGCGTGAATTCCCGGATCAGCGGCGCGAATATACGCCGCCAGCGAGTCCCTGAGCGCGCGCTCAAAATCCCCCGCGTCAAGGGCGCCGGAAGCCGCTGAGGCCGCAACCGAAGCCAGCGCGTTTTCGGGGCGATCCTCCTCGACCAGCGGGAAATCGAATTCAGGAAAGCCGGGCAAAGCCAGGACGCCGGCGGTTTTAAGCCGGCATAGAAACCCCGCTTTCTCAACCGCCCTGTAAGTCCCGGTACCAAAAAAAGATTGAAGGTGGCGCTCCGCGGGCCGCAGGATATCGAAGTACGGGCCGGATTTGCTTCGCAGCCTGATGAGGCGTATAAGATTTTCAAACACGTTCTGCGGCCCGGTAAAAACGTTGGTAAGAATAAGATGATGGGCCTGCCTCAGGCGGGCTCCGGAAAGCGACGAAACGGCCCGTTCTATACCGGCGTAACCATATCCTTTCCCAAGCCTTATCAGCTCGTCTTCCGAAAAATTCTCGGTGCCGACATAAACATCTGTTTTCTCTCTGGTTGTTCCGTTCGGGCGCCTGCCGAAAGCTGCCGGGCCCAAAACCTTCGGGAGTTTTCCGGCGGCAATAACCGACTTTATCCCCGTCTGGATAAAATTAAGATAAAGGTCTCCGCGGCTTAAAAAACCGGCGATGGAAACGGCGCGTGGAAGATCGGATAAAAAATCGTCGTCATAAAAGGCCACTCCCCGCGCGGACTCCGGAATTGCGCCAAAACCGCCAAAAAGCTGCGCCAGGCGCTCACGATACATCTTAAGCAAATCCCTCACCCGCGCCGGACTTGCCGAATGAAAATGCCCCTTGTCGAACGATGTGCAGAAAGAACAGGAATTCAGACATCCCCTTGAGAGAGAAAACACCGCGCCGTGCCCGATATCCTCCTTTTCAAGAAGCCCCATATCCAGCGGCAGAGAGTCCATGGAGCCCACACGATTCACGCGCCCGGGCGCGCCCGCAAAAAACAAATCACCAGCCCTTCCCAGAACGCCGTCAGCCCGGCAAAGTCTTGCCGCCATCGCAGGGGTCATGCCGGCGGAAGGGCGCGAACCGCCGAGACATCGCAGCAAAAACGGAAACACCTCCTCCCCCGCGCCGCGCACTATAAAATCGGCCCCGGGCAAATGCGCCAGGCAGTGCCACGGATGGCTGGTTGGGAACATACCTCCCACGAAAATGAACGCGTCAACCCTGGACGACAAGAACGCTAACAGTCTCTTCACCGCTGGAAGATACGCTTCCAGAACCGAAATCCCGATGGCCGAGATATCGGGGTTCTTTTTTAAAAGCCTGCCCAATTCCTCCAGTCCGGACGGAGCCGCGCCGCTTCCAGGCTTGAGCGAGACATCGCTCCATACTACCTTTCCGCCGGCCGCTCCCAGGGAAGACGCCAGAAAAAAAGCGGACTGATGCAATTGCCCCTCCCCGCGGCCGCCGGGGCCCGACAGGAGATTTCTAAAAAGGAGAATCTTGGCATGGATCTTGCCGTCCGGAAAGACCGCCTGTGCGGCTCCCCGCGCGGAACCAGCCCTGAACCATCCGGACAATCTCCCGGACAAACAAGCCAGCGAAGCGGCGCGAAGCTCCGAGGCGCGGGGATTTAAGCGCAGCCAGCCTTTCAACTCCCCGCGGCCGGGACCGGGTTGGCCGGAGGCATCCACAAACGCCGAAGTTTCGGCCGCGCCGGCGGCGGCACAGAAAGCCATCAAGGCTCTTTCGCCGCCGCAGAAACCGCGGGGCAGGCGCAGAACCAAACGGGCCGTTCCGCCCGGCTCAATCGCCGTCATAAACGCCACCCTTCTTTCCCCGGGGAATAAACTCCCCCCAGCCGAACAGTTCCGGGTATTCGCGCCAGGGGCCTTCGCATTTATTAAAAAACAGGCAACCGGGGCATTTGGGGCCTTTTACTTTACCCTCGCTCAGGCGGTACCGGCCGAAATCCTCTATAACACGCCCGGCGTCGAATATTTTTGTTTCAGGTATGATGCGTTCCGCCACGAACTCTTCATAGCCTTTCATAAAACAATAAGGGATCGCCTCCGTCATTACCCGCAGCCCGGCCGCGGCGCCGACGTCCAAACCGCGCTTAACGTACGGCTCTATCACGGTTTTTTTTGGTATAAGCCATTTTGCGTTGGCGGCGGCGCTTCCGAGTATGTGCACAAAAGCGAACTGGAACTGATCCGCCCCGAGCGCGGCAAGCAGCCGGGCGAGGGCCGGAAGATCCCGGGTATTCGGTTTTGTTATAACGGTGTTGGAAATAACTTTGAACCCGGCTTTCTTAAGATTCGCTATCCCTCTTACCGTATCGCGGAAGGATCCGGCCGAACCGGTCAGGAAATCGTGGAGCTCCGCCCTTGAGCCGTGCAGCGCCGGCGACGCCTCTGTGGCCCCGGCCTCCGCCGCCGCCCGGCAGAAATCCAAATAACGGAACATGCGGCCGTTGCTCTGGATCTGGATATTACGATAGCCGGTTTTTTTGGCGGCCCGTATGATATCCAGAAAATCCCGGTGGAGCGTCGGTTCCCCTCCGGTCAGCACCAGCTCCCGCCCGCCTTCCGCGAATCCCCGCTCCATCTCCCTGCGGAGCAGGGCCAGATCCTTAGGCGGATGCTTTTCCCGCTTTTTTCCCTGCACGCAGAAAAGACACATATTGTTGCAGCCGAAAGCTATTTTCAGATCTATTCTTTTCATAGCAGGGGTCATATCGCGCCCAACAGCCGCCTGAACCATAGCTGCGCCGCCATTAAAACATGATTTCCGGACAGCGCGACCGTGAGCGCTCCTCCCATTCCTATCCAAAAAGCGAACGGTTTCACGCGAAATACCGGAACCCCGACCTCGTCCCTGGAATCCCTGCTTTTATTTTTCAAAAGGAGATGGAGCCGGCCCACCTGGCCGGCGGTCAATCCGTCACGATATTTGTCAAAGCCACATTCTTCCAGGAACCCGGGCTCCGCCCGTCTCAGCTGCTCCATGTATTCACCGGAAACCACCATCCCCGGGGCAAGCTGCTCCAAGCTGACCCTGTAGGTTCCGCACGAGGAAAGATGCCTGTCAGCCACCATGTATAACAGCCATCTGAACGCCATAAACTGCGCGCTTTTAACCAGCCCGTACATTACTATACGGGTCAGGCCCAAAAAACCGGGGAACAGCGCCGCGCAAACCGCTATCGCGCCGAAAGACAGCAGCATGATCCGTACGCCGGCTTTCTCCGCGTACTCTCCGGCGCGGCCGCCAAACGCGAGCAGCAGGACAAAGAAAAGCTTATCGTTTATCCTGAAAGCCCCGGTCTGCGCCGAATTCCAGGCTCCCACAAAACTGAAAACCAGCATCGTAAACAGAAACAAGACTATCCCCCCCGGGTTCGCCCAGAGCCCCGCCGCCGCCGCGGACAGGCCGTCAAAAATTTTTTTGCGCGCCAAACCCGCGCTTTCGGAAAAGATAAGTCCAAATTGTTCCCTGGACATCTGGATCAAATAAACCGCCGCGGCGGGGAGGAAAATATTCACGAGCAGCGACAGGAACAGAAACGCGGGCGACCACCCCGCGTACGGGATCATTATCGGCACCGCCGCGCAGACCAGGGCGTACAGTTTGGCGTCGCCGGCCGGCCATACTCCCGCTTTCCATAAAACAACCCCGGCCGCAAGACCGGCGGCCGCGTTTTCCAGCAGCGCCATATAGTACGGATAGCCAAAACAAGGCTCAAAATAAACTCCTTTCAGCCTGAATTCTATCGCGGCCACGCTGACCGCCAGAAAGCAGCAGACCGCGGCGAGCACGGCCTTCGCTCCGGAGATAAGCTCTTGATTTTTTATTTTCCCGCACAGGATATCCTCCCTGACTATTCCAGTCAAAAGGAAAGCGAGATATGCGAGCAGCAGGAGGCTGACAACGGGCAGATACATAATTATTGATCCGTAATTTTGGCGGCGATTTCGTCGGGATCGGAAAACATCGGGCACAACTCTTCGGATTTGTAATAAACGTCCTTTTTATACAGCCCGGCGCAGATCTTATCCAGGCGGCAGGCCCGGCAGCGGCGCCCCTTGTCATACCCCCAGTCGTCCTGCGCGATCAATTCTTTTTCGTCCAGGAAATAGGTCAGCCGATTCTCTTTTTTGACTATTTTACGGGTTTCCGTCGAGCAGTGCGCGTACTCCGCCATGAAACATAACGGCACGCGTTCAACCCTGAAAGTCCGGCCGCTTCCGTCCAGAAAACGCATGGCGGCCGCAAGCGAGGCCTCAAAGCCGGACAGGGAAGGAATAGTATCCGGGAACTCCACGACCCGCTCCATGCCGGGATCCATGTTATTATAGACAAAATGTGATATGAAAGGGTACTTCGCGCACAGGCGGCGCGCCGCCAGATGAAGATGTCCGGAATTATAACGGTTTATAACGGTGTTGACATTAACCTCTATACCCAGCCGCCCCGCATTTTTAAGGGTTTTGTGGATACGCCGCATGGAACCTTTGGTCCGCGACAGGTGATCCTGCAGGGCCGCCACATGGGAATGGATGGATACGTGCATAAGAGCCAGACCCGCCCGCCGCAGTTCCGTCAAATATTCCAGGCTCGCGGTACGCTGCCCGTTGGTCACTATCCGCGGTTCCATTTTGAGCGTTTTAGCGTAAGAGATAAAATCCGGCAGATTTTTATGAAGGGTGGGCTCCCCTCCGGTGAATACGATGCCGGAGGCCCCCAGCCCCGCATAACTCCTTATCATTGCTCCGGCCTTTCCCGCGCTTATGACGCTGCCGTTGGACGGGTTTGAACAAAACCGGCAATTCTGGTTGCACTCGCGCGTCAGTTGCAGATAATAAATATTGGCCATGTTTTTATACCGGTTTCAACCCACTCACGCCGTGGATATCCATATATTCCGGCCAGACTCCGCCGCAAACAGTCTTGACGGAACAGACCGAGCAAAAATCCGGATATATCTTCCCCACGTCACGGCGCCGATCCAGTTTTGAAAGGGAATATTCAACGCTTCTGTCGGCGCGCTCGTGCCAGCCTCCGACACAAAGCGGCAGGCCGCAGATCGGATTGTGAATTACCAGCCCCTCGGCGTCGGCGCGGCTCAGGGCGTCGGAAATATAAGGGGAAATAAGCGCGTAGTCCGGCACGATGCGGCCGTTTTTAAGAGCCCGGCCGCGGGGCTGAACCACGGACAGGGAAATATATTTTATCTCCGGAAAGCGTTTTGAGACAAAAGCCATATATTTAGCGGCCGCCCGGTAATTGCGCGAACAAATAACCGGGTTCAGAACGACCTCAAGCCCGCAGGACAGCAGGTTGTCTATGCCCTTGAGACTGCGCGCATATGAACCCTTTACTCCCGTAAGAAAGTCGTGCGTCCCGGGCGAATGACTGTGCAGCGAAACAAAAGCGCTTGTCGCTCCGGCCGAAGCCACCAAAGCGGCAAGGGAACGATCCGCGAAACACAGCGCGTTCGTCTGAACTTCTATCTTCGAAACTTTTTTTGACCTGAACAATCTTATCAGGGACGGGAGACCCCTGTATAAGCCCGGTTCCCCGCCGCTTATGGAGATTCTGCCGCCTGGTCTGGAACCCGAGATAAGAACGGCTTTCATAACGTCCCGCAAAATCCGGTCGTCCGACTTTCGTTCCTCCGGCAGACACTCCACATTGCAGAACAGGCAGCGCGCGTTGCACGCATATCCCAACCGCACAAGCTCGTAGGGGATATCTTCCTCCATATTATATGCGGCGGTTTTGTTAGAGCGCATGGAACTCCGACGCTCCATAGGTTTTAAGGTATCTGGAGTACACTCCGCCGCAAACCGAAAACCCGGAACATCCGCGGCATTGCGCCAACCCGGTTTTCCCCGACCGGATATCGGCGAAAGAACCGCCGGCGCCGATCATCTCGGTTTTATTCAGCGCGAATTCACAGGCCGTCTCCGGGATCCGCGGCGCAGCGACGCATAGCGGGACGTCCCAAACCCGGACGTTGACCGGCCACGGCCCGGAGTCCGTCACAAGCGCTGAAACCAGTTGGGAGTACCTTACGGACAAATGTCTCCAGTTTATACGGCCCCGGCCGGCGGGAAGCAGCCCATGGAATACGATGTTTTTCAGGCCCCGCAGCGAAAGAAAATAACTCTTTAAATCCGCCAAGTGGGCGAGATTCAGGGCATTTACAGTGGCGTTCACGGATATTTCCACCTTTGAGGCCGGGGATCTTAAGGCCAGAGCATTTGACAAACCGCCGACCGTCTGCGCCCAGCTTCCGGCCACCCCCGTAATGGAGTCATGGATCTGAGGTCTGGCGCCATGCAGGGAAACAATGATCTCGCTGACGCCGGAAGCCAAAAGCCGGGCGCAATAATCGCGGTACGCCAGCATTCTGCCGTTGGTAATAACCGCGATGGAGCCATAACCGAGCCTGACGGCTTCGTCGATCAGGGGAAATAGTTTTGGATTCAGCGTCGGCTCCGCCGCCGTAAACACTATCCTGCGGCCGCCGGGCCGCGAGTCCAGTTTCTCTACGGCGGAACGGTTGTCGCGCAGATCAGCGGAGGAAAAATCCGTACAGAAAACGCAGTTATTGTTGCAGCGGTCGGACGCGATCGCATACACCGCTTTTTTATCGGACGTTTTCATGCGCTCCTTAAGGCGTTAAAGAGCCTTCCCACCAGATTGACCGCTCCCCTGAATCCCGCGAACGGAGCCGGCAAAAGGGCATGATACCTGTATGAGGGAAAGCCAAGATCGAGGCCCGGCAGGCTGAGAAGCTCGGAGCGGCGTCCGATGCTGTTGGAAACAAGCAGATCGCAGCCTCCCCGGGAAAACAATTTCATCACGGCATCGGAATAAGTCCGGACACGGAAATCCCTCAGCACAAGGCGGCCGCTGAAAATATTTTCCGCCCCGGCCCATTGCCCGCCGGCGCAGGAAAGGCACACGCCCGCTATAATCATCCCCAGTTCTCCCGCGAACGCGCAAAACGCCTCTCCAAGATAAGGATCGCCGGTAAAACATACCCTTTTCCCGGCGAGACCGCCGCCCACAGCCAGGCGCGCGAGGCCGTGGGCCGAAGCCAATTCGCGCCCGAGGACAGCGGAAACGACTTTTCCCGAAACCCCCGCGGCCTCCGCTACCGCCCGCAGCCAGGCGGCGGAGCCTCCAAATCCGAGCGGGATTCCCAGGGGAAGCAGCGCGGCGCCAGTCTTGCGCGCAAGGATCTCCGCGGCCGCGCGCGCGTAAGGCAGAGAAACTATCACGGACGCCCCCTCTATTTTTCTCAATTCCGAATACTCTCCCCCGTCCGGCCATACGCAAACCAGTTCTATTCCCAGCAGCGACAGCATTCTTCTCAGTTCCGCCAGATTACCGGTATGATCCCCTTCGGTCCGGTCCATGAAATACCCCGCCAAAGCTATTTTCTTTGGTTTACCAAGGCCCTTTTTCAGCTCCATATCTTCCGCTATTTTTTCAAACGCAAGACTATATCCGTCCAGGAAATCGCGATCCATGGAATTACCGGAAACATCGACCACCCTGGCCCCGGTTTTCCCGTTAAGCATCCCGGCCAGTCTCTTATAGTCCCGGCCGGTCATGGACATTACCGGCAGCGAAGACACAAGAACGACTCCCGCGCGCCCGCGGAGCGCCCGCACTTCGGCCTCCATTACGGAACCGTCCCCGGCAAGTATTTCTTTCGCATGCGCGCGTGTATGAAGCACGCGGCTGGCGCCGCGGCAGTCCAGCAGGGTGGAGAACAGGTCGTGCGAAGCGTAAACGCATTCGGCCTTACGCACCACGCAGTCGGTGCCGTCAACCACGATATAAGCGTCGGAAACGGCGTTGACGGCGAGATAAACGCCGGTCAAAAAAGACGGCGCCGCTTTCTCGCCGTTATCCGCGGTTTTAAATTCTTTTTTTTCCATATCCGGCAAAGCCGGCCTCACATACCGCCAATATACTTTCCAATGTCCCGCAAGCTCCGGCAAAGCCGGGGCGGAACATATCCATGGAGATCTGCGCTTTTCCGGCATCGGAGATCCGGTAGTCGCACAAAAAATCGCTCCAGACGCAGGAGAACTTCCCGGAGGACAGCTTGCGCCGCAGATCCTTTTCCGTCTCAAAAAAGTCGACTCTGATCCCGCCTCCGGCCAAAGACCCTTTAAACCGCTCCAGACTCTTCTTTTCAGGGGCGAACATAAGCAGATCTATCCCGAACCCGGCCTCACCTATGAAACCCGTCAAAGGCACTCCCGCGGATTTGGACGGAATAAAAACCCTTTCAAGATCTCCGGCGCCGGCTACGAACGCCACCCTGTGCGACGCGGCCCTGGCCTTCAACCCTTTCCAGGCGCCGGCGTGGCCGGCCAAAAAGCCGCGGAGCGCTTTCCCAGCCGCTTTTTCCCGCCCGCAAAGGGACGCGGCCGCCATCACCCAGGCCGCGGTGGAGGCGAACCCGTACGGGGAGGGAGGGCGCTTGATCTTTTTTTTATAACTCCCGCTGAGAACGCCCTCAAGAAAATCGTATGCGAAAGCGTCGCTGAGAATGGCGCTCCCGACGCTCCTTAGAACGCCCAAAGAGTCCGTATCGTACTCCGGAAGCATCCAGTAAGCCCTGACTCCGGCCGCGGAAAGGATCCCGTCAAGTTCCTCCGCCGGCATCCCGCCGTAGCCCAACAGGAGAACGGAACCAGGCGCCGGACGCCTCTTAATCTTACCTGTCTGCAAGGCGAATGCCCTGAAAAAGCTTAATAGTTCTCCCGGCAGAGAACAACTGTTCAGACAGGTTGAACTCACCACCACGGGAACCCCGCTTGAATCTTGCGCGGCCCGCGCCAAGCTTGGGACATCCTCCCCCATGGCGTAAGGAACGCAGCCGCTGGTCATAAAAATATAATCCGGCGCGCCGGAACCACGGATGCCGCCCGCGAGTATTTTAATTTTGCCCCCGCTGCCGCTTATCACTTCCGCCGTTCCCAGGTTGGTCGAGATCCTGGAGGAAACTTCCTCCTCCCGCTGGCCGCTCCCCGGCAGGCTCGCGGCCGGCCGTCTGTGAAACGAAAGCTTTTCGCCCTCCTCCATCCGTTCCTGATTATACGCGCACTCCCTGTCTTCGTGGGCCAGAAAAGCCTGCCGCCCTGAATACCTGACCAGCCCGGTATTACTGAAAGTCTCGGGAGAAAAAAAACCGCGCCACAATGCGCCGGAGCCCGGCCCGCGCCTGGCCGGAGAAACTATGCCGGCCGGCCGGGCTTTAATCTTCCCCGCAGCCGCCGGACGGAAGGAGGCCGTGCGATTTCTCCCGGCAACACTGTTGCAGGACGGGCGGGGCCGGCCGGACAAAATGGAGAACAGCATACGGCCGTCGAGCGGCTTCGGAAGAGAGTTCCCCCCGGCGTCCCGGTCAACGGCGTCCTTTATTCCCGAAACAGCTCTGGAGAACGGTGAGGCCGGGCTGGCCCGGACGACGGTTACGCCCAAACCCTCAGCCTCCCTCACGGCCGGATCCGCGGGACAATACCCTATGGTCTTAACATTGACCAGTTTGGCGAACCTGTCTACCATGCCTCCGCCTCCGGCGCCGACTCCGTTGGCCACAAGTCCGAGCAGCCTGGCTCCGCCGTGGGAATATGTGCCCATGGCGCGCGCGATATTATTGGCGGCATAGAGCGACATAAGATCGTCCGAAACGACAATAAGGACTTTCCGCCCAAAACCTTTCCTGAGCGGCACGGCGAATCCGCCGCAGACTATATCGCCGAGCACGTCGAACAGCACCACATCGTATCCGGCATCGACTTTTTCTTTGTTGGCCTCAAGCAGCTCAAAAGTTTTAAGCAGGCCCAGCCCGGCGCAGCCCTCTCCCGGCGCCGGCCCTCCGGCTTCCAGGCAATCTATTCCCCTGCCGGTGCTAAACAGCAACTCCTCGAAAACCGGGGCGCCGGCGCGCAACGATTCCACCACGGTGGGGATACCCGCTCCGCCGGTCAATAAAAGGGCAGAGTCGCCTTTGGGGTCGCAGCCGATATGCAGCACCCTCCTGCCTCCGAGCGCGTATAATTCGCTCAGATTGGCCGCAATGGTGGATTTACCTATTCCGCCTTTACCCAGGACAACTATTCTCTCGGACATATGTTGTTTCCCTTAACAGTCTGCCCGCTGACCGCGCCGAAACAGGCTGTAGTTCGCTTACACCGTATTTTTTCAGATAGTCGGGGAACACCCCGGCGCAAACCTCAAAAAGCGCGCATGAGGCGCATTCCCGGGTCTTTATCCTGTTTAAAGGGGGAACCAGACTCTTTTTAAAAGAAAGAACTTCCTCCTCAGCGCCCACTTTACCCCGCTCCAGCACTACACGCGGGGAGAACCCAAGATCGTTAGAAAACCTGCCCCATCCGCCCAGAACGCAGAGCGGAATGCCCGATATCAACAGGCGCGCTCCATTAACATCAAGCAACCGCTTGACCGGCGGGAATACGCGAACGATATCCGTCATGCTCACGGTAAGGCTGTCGTAGGATGAACGGCCGCGGCCCCAGGGGATCAGCTGCGACAGCATAAGAACCCCGGGACGGGCCTTTGAAAAAACATATTCACAGATATCCGGAACGGCCGCCAGATTCAGGGAACAGATCACCGAATGGCACATAAACAACCTGAGCCGCCCAAACCGTTTGATGTTCTCAAAAGCCGCTTCCGTGTCCGAGAACGCGGAATCAAATCTTGTGACCTCGCGGGCCAGCGCCTCGTTGTGCCAGTGTACGGAAAGGCAAAGCTCATCGATATCGGCCAGCACGCCGGCGGCGCGGGAGGCGTCAGCCAGCCCCGTACCGTCCGTGGTAACCTGCACCGTATAGCCAAGCAGCCTGGCTGCGCGGGCGATGCGATGAAAATCCGGATGGATGGTCGGCTCCCCTCCTATAAAGGTGATATGCCCCACCCCTTTTGTCCTCAACCTGTCCATAATCGCAACGGCTTCTTTCAAAGGCATAAACCTGGCGCCTGAAAGCATTCCCCTGGCCTCGCAGCAGAATACGCACTTCCTGCGGCAGGCCTTTGAGATCCTCAACTCGGCGCGTCCGCCGGAGCAGACATTGAAAGATGGGTCAACAACGCGGCTCAATATATTTCTCCCGTACAGATATTATACCTGACGAATCCGCCGCTTTTTTTCATTCCGGAATCCACGAGCTCCTGCCGGCGCGGCGCGAAACCATCGGCCATCAGCGCCGGATAGTTCACCTGAGTATCCGTGACGTTTTTTATAAAGCCCCAGATTTCGCACTTTACTCCCAGCCTCCGCATACCGGAAACAATCTCCCCCAACATCTCCTGATTCGCTTTTAGGGGGATCGTGTGTAATTTTAACGACACGCCGGGCCGCGCCTTAATGTTTTTTATCGCCCGCAACAGCGCAGAATAACTCCCTTTTTTTTGGGTGACACCGTCATGAACCGCGGCCGTGGAACCGTAAACAGGCAAAGCGAAACCGTTGACGCCGGCCTTTACCAGGCGGGCCAGATACTTTCCGTCGCGCAACTTCAGTCCGTTACTCATCAGCTCCGTCTTTGTAAAACCTTCTTTTGCGGCCAAAGCGATAACGGCGTCCAGCAGCCACTCCGGGGCCACGGTCGGTTCATCGCCGCCAAGACCGAGGGTCGTTACGCCTCTTCCCCGCATAACGCGCATCAGCGCGCGAAGCCTGTCGAACAACCGGCGCCATTGCTTTTCGGAAAGATCAAAATCCGAACGATACGGATGCCTGTTCCTCAGGCAAAATACGCAGTCCATATTGCAGCCGAAAGGGAACGATACAAGCAATCTGTCCTCTGTTGACTTCATAAAGCCAAAGAAACCCCGGCCGCCCGGAAAACACCGGTTCGCCCTGGAAAGACCCGTAGATATTTTCTAAAAATCCCCCCGCAGCTTCCGCGGAGCCGGCAGGGCGAGCAGGCCTTGAGGTAAACACGCCGCCTGGTGGGACGGTACGACGCGGTTTCTTTCAAACCATACCTCCCCCGGGGCAACGCGGCGCGCTCCACGGTCAGACGCGGAGAGTAGTAGAAGTCGTTTGAAGCGGAGGCCTGCTCCCCCAGCGCGCAGGCCGGTACGCCAAAAAACCGCAGAGTAATTCCGGAACTCAGCGCCAGGACGGAAAGCCCGCGGACCTGGCCTCGAAACTCGTTCAAATCCACGGCTAGATCTCCGTAACCGGCGCAGGCCCCTCCCTCGGGAGCGGGATATGACACCAGGTAATGCTTAACGGCCCCGAACCCGGAGATCAGGCGCAGGATCCGCGGCAGCTGCAACACGTTTTTTTTTGTCACGACCGTGTTAACCATCAGATAAAGACGCTTTCCGCCCGCGCCGCTTAGATTGGCGAGCGCCGCGAGAAAGGCGGCAAAACTTCCCTTTTTACCGGTCAGCAGGTCGTGCGTCTTCGCGGACGCCCCGTGGCAGGAGAGAATGGCCTCGTCCAGGAACGGCGCGATCCGGCGCGCGAAAGCGCCGGAAGCAAAACCGGAGCCATTGGTTGTGACGCAGGTTTTATAGCCAAACGCTTTAGCCATCCCGAGAGCCGCCGGAAGCGTATCGTGCAGCGACGGTTCCCCCCCGGTAAACGTGACATGGGAGAATCCGGCCCGGCGCTTGGCGCGCAGGACGCGCGCGATCTCCGGCCCGGTCAGGTTTAGCGCCCTGAATTTTTTCAGACGGCTTTTTTCGCTGCAGAAAACGCAGCCGTTCCCGCAGGAATATGAGATATGTATTTCCAGTCTTTTGATCTCTTCGGCCATATGGCATCGGTCGTCAAACCCGCCCGACGGGAACCAGCGCGGAGAAGCCTTTTTGCATTACAGTTTTGACATGGGCGCCGCGGCAGCGGATGTTCTCCCGGCATTGCGCGCAGGCCGCGGCCTTGACCGTCATGCGTTCCCTGATATAGAATGCGGCAATTTCCATGACATCGGATCCGCCGGATACGCGCTTTCTTTCAAACGGTTTTCCCGGCAGACACCTGGGGACCGGCGCGGCGCGCAGAAAACCGGCGGCGCGCAGCTTTTCCAGATCCAGGCAGAATTGCTCCAGGACGCAAAATCGGCAGCGGCGGCCGCTGCAAAACATTTTTTTTCCGGAACGAATGAACTTATTGAACACGCTCCGCGCTCCGCGGACTTCGTCCAGAATCTTGTCCGGATGCTGCATATAGCGTTCCTCCCCCTCCAGCAGCGGCAATGGGAATCTGTTTGTCCACAGATGCGCGCCGGCAGCTTCGGCGAACCGGAACACCCGCCGAAAAATATTTTTTTTATCCAGGGGATTATAGGACAGTATTTTCCAGTTTTTCCAGGCGCGGCCGAACGGGATCAGGTGCAGCAGGTCATATTCGTTTATTTTCAGGCGATGAAGAAGCGACACTATCTCAAAGAGCGAATCCACATTCACCCCGTTGACCACGATATCGCTGCTCACGATAAGTCCGCGTATTTTTACGGCATTAGAAATGCCAAGCAGGGTTTGAGAAAAGGCCCCGGGAACGCCGGCCAGCCGGTCATGCTGCGCGGCGGAGGCCCCGTGCACGGAGAAGGTGACCTCGGACAGCCCGGCCTTCACCGCCTGCCGTAAAAACTCGCTATAGGAGAACATCCGGCCGTTGGTTATCACCTGTACGTGGGTATACCCCAGCTGCCTGGCCAGGCCGATTATCCGGATAAACTCCGGGTGAATAGCAGGCTCTCCCCCGCTCAATACCACCCGGCGGCAGCCTTCCTCCCGTCCCTCCCTTAAGGCGGAGGTGATCCCATCCAGCGATTCATGTCTCCCATCCAGGGCGTCGGCGTCCAGGCAGAACAGGCAGCGATTATTGCACGCCCGTGTAAGCCTTACCCATTTGCGTTTTTGCGGAGCGCTGATAGCTTTTTTCGTCACGATCTCATTCCCAAAGAACCCTGCCCGCCAATTTATCCGCGGCAAAACCGCCCGCCACGGCTTTAACCCCGAAGATTTTTACGGCAATAGCGGGATAATCCACCCGCGCGCGGCCGGCCAGGCTTATTTCCCGGAGATTAAGATCTCCGGCCAGCAAAGCTTTTGCCGGATCGTCGGTTTTAACCGCAAGGATCAGATTGCCGTAATAACATCTCCCGTCGGCATCCACCGTAAATCCGGAGTTAAAAAGCGGAACCGGACCGCGGCGCGCCGCGTTTTCCAGCCGTATTTCCCCGGCGTCGCTCATTTCTCTTATCCGCTTCAGCGTTTTCCCCAGCAAAACCAGACCGGCCGCGCCCCATGGGCGGTAATAAGCCGGCAACACGTTCACCCTGGGGGACGCTCCCCCCGAGACCGTCTTTATCCGGGCGAGAACACGCAAGGCTGAGAGAGGGTCGCCGGACGGGATCAAAAGATTCCAGACAAGATTAGGCAACGCGGAGAACCGGCGATTAACATTTACCGAGGAATTTAGGTTGATTTGCACTCGCGGGCGGCGGGAAAAATACCTTATTTTCGGAGCGTCAAGCAGAACTCCATTGGTGCCGACTTCTACCGCCCCGTCATACCCGTACGAAGCAAGCCATGAAAGTCCCGACTTGACAAGGTCAAAGCGCAGAAGCGGTTCGCCGCCGAAGAACTTCACCGCTCCGGTTCTGCGGCCGGCGGCGGTAAAAAGCGATATCGCTTTTTTAAGGATCGCAGGCGCCATGTCAACAGCGCGGACCGCCACGGGACACTCAGGGCAGCGCTTCTGGCAGCGCCGGGTCAGAATCAGCGTCAACCGGACGGCGCGCGTTTCCCCCGCTGAAACCAGCGGCATCAGTTTATCGACCCCGTCCCGCTTTTCCTCTCAACGCCCTTTTCATGTCAGCAATCCTCTTCTCGTCCGCGGCTTCAAATGCGCGGCGCTCGCTTACCACCTCCTGGCGAAGCTGGCTTTTGCAGTAACTGTCGGCCAGTTTTTCCGCGAGCGGGATACAAACCGACCGGTTGCGGGAGCGCATAATATTCGTAAGCCAGCCCTCCGGTGAAACTGTTTCACCGGAAGCCAGGGCGGCGCTCAGCAGGCATTCTTTCCTATTTCTCCCTGCGACCGCCCTGCAGGCATTGCGGCCTTTCAAAAACACAAAACTGGCCTCGCAATCCTCGATATCACCGAGTTTTTTACAACTCGGGGCCTTTCTTTTGGACAGCGCGGCGGCGGCGATCTGACAAAAATCGGGGCTGATCCGCGTATTAGCGAACGCATCTTTTACGAATCGCGCGCAGATCCCGTCTTCCGGGGTATTATTGAGAGATGAATTCAAAAACTCGTAGTATCCGGCCGTGATACAGATCGGGTTTAAATTTCCGGCGCATGGGAACCTGCCGCCGCCAAGAATCGAGCATACCGCATAGTCCGACAGCAACCCGAACATTTTTTCATCCTCGGGCTGACCGCCCCGCCGCACAAAGATGGAATCGAAGTTCTCGATAAAATGGGAAAGCAGCGAATCGGGGGAACGTTTGAATTCCCGCAGGCAGGCGCTCTCCGGAACATCCACCGGCACTTTCGCTATCCCCGCCGCCGGATCAGCCGGGACGGGTGTATCAACCGGCGCGGCGGCCGTATCGGGGAGCGGCTGTCCCTCCTCATCGGGCGCGGCCGGAACGGCGCTCCGCCGCGCATCCAATTTCGCGCTGTTTCTGTCCGACACGACTTTCAACGCGAGAAGCGCCGCCATCAGTAGGACGACTAAAGCGATAAGGGCGTTTAACGCGGTAAACCCGGATTTTAATCTCTTCATTGCTTCACCATTGTCCATGGCTGCCGTGACTGCCGTGGCTGCCATGGCTGCTGTGTGAGCCGTGCGAGGCATGACTCACATGGCTGGCGCCCCCCCCGCTGCTGTGAAAATAGTTGCCATGCGAGGGCGCGGCATTCGCCTGCTCCGGAGTCCCGCCAAGAGCCGAAGCGGCAAGGCCGATAACAACCGCGGCCTTTACCACATCGCTTTTGATGATCTTCCCCTCTTCGCTTGAGAGGAATCTTGCCAGATCATCCGTTAATTTGCGTTTTTGCTTTCCAGCCATATTTACCTCAGACGATACCTAGAGATGAACACCCGCGGCACTAGCCTCGCTGCCCGCCCAGGCCTCGAAGAGCTTCTTTGTTTTAGGATCGCGCAGTCTTTCAAACAGGCAATCCAAAATCCCGGAATAAATCTCACAGCGGTAATTCGGGTGGTGCAGATACAGATCGTTGTGCTCCGAATAATTAAAAACCGGGCAAACCCCGCAATAAGGCTTGTAAACGCAGGAGGAGCAGAGCGTCTGTATGTCGGTAATAGACGCCGTAGCAAGACACTTTACGACCGGACTGGAAACGATGTCCGCATAAGAGTCTTTTTTCAGATTTCCAAGGCAAAAAGAATCCACTCCCTCCACCGCCAGCATACGGCCTTCGTCGCAGGTAAACACCCGCCCGTCGTAATCGTACGCCAGCTGGCCGATCCCGGCGCCGCAGGGCGACCTGAGATCCATAAAATTCGGGTCGGAATCCGTCAATATTTTCCCGAGGAAGATCCTGGCGGCATGCTCGACTATCGAACTTTTTCCCTGCGCGTTGAGCTCGATTATGTAATCGAGGGCCTTTTTATAAAAATCCAGATACTCCGCGGCGGAGTAACCGATGCCCGGCCAGGCTTCTTTCGCGACCCCGAAAGGGTTAAGAAACCTGAGGAAAATACCCCTGGCTCCGGCGCGCGCGTATTCATCGACTATTTCCCTGTGACGCCCGAGCGATTGTTTTGTGACCGTCAGCAGAGCGTCCGGCCCATTTTTGGTTCTGGAACTTTTTTTCTTTATCCGCCCCCACCACTTCACGACGGCGCCGTAACTATCCGCCTCCGCGCAGACGCGGTTCCTGTTATGAAGATCCTCCGGACCGTCCAGGGACGTGCAGACCGCGACATTGTGCTTCAGTAAAAAATCAAGCCGTTCAGCCGTCATGGCCAGAAGATTGGTGACAAGGCTGAACCCCACTTTTTTGTCCGAACTCTTCAGGCGGGCCCCCGCTTCCTTTACCACAAATTCCAGAACCGGCCAGTTCAGCAAAGGCTCACCGCCCTGAAATTCTATGGTAAGGGCCCGGGCCGGGGAGGAGAAAATGGCGTCGAGAACCCTGCCGGCGGTTTCCCGGGTCATATCAAGCCCGGCCCCTGACTTTACCGACGAAGCCTGGCAGTACACGCACTTATGATTGCAGCGTTTGGTAAGCACGATGATATGCAGCGCCGGGCCGTTGAAGAGAAAATGGCTCTTTTTGCGCCAACGATCGCTTAACGAGTCAAAATCCATATAATCGCGGATCAGGCCTTTCTGCGCCAGATTTTTATAATCCGCCGACCCGCTGGGCACGGTACCGGAGGTGAACGCGGAAAAAACCGCGGGGGAAAGGAAAACGTGGTCCCCTATATCGTTGGTGACAAGATAATCGGCGCCAAGCTTTTTATACCGGAAAAACCCGGTTTTTTTAGCGTTGAAATCAATTTTTTCTTTTTGCTTTTTTAGCATGTTTGCTTTTTTCCCACGGCACGGCTATACCGAGAGGGTCATCTTTATAAGTCTCGTTTTCCGCCTCTTTGAGCAGCTTCTCTATCTCTTTTTCCAGTTCCGCGTCAAGAACAGGCGCGGCGCCCGGCAGTTCGGCGGTTTTGGGCTGGGCGGAAACCAGCGCCTGAAGGACTATCCTTTCACGCAAAACCTGGTTAACCGAAGCCACCTTAAGGCGTAAAGCGTGGTGAAGGAGCTCGTTGTGGAATTCTCCAAGCAGCTTCCTTTCATCCCGCAGTTTTTCGTTTTTAGCCTCCAGGCCGACCACAAGCGAGCCGCTCCCCTCTTTCCCCAGTTTTACGAAAGCATCTTTGGAAAATGTGTAAGCGGCCGCATAAACGCAATCCAGGGGATAAACGCTCAGATCAACTTTTATTTGTGTTTTCATATTTGTCAGCGCCAAAGACGGAGTCCACGGCCCGGTCATTCATCCACCGGCACGCGAGCGCGGAGAATTTGAGGCGGATTTATATTTTGCAACACAGCATGGTGCCGGACTGCGGAACCGACGTCTCCGGCCCAAGCGGGTACAGCCTCCCGGTGGCGTCCATAGCCGCCAGGATAACATTCGCCCCGCCGGTACAGGTCGTGACTCCGCCGCTGGAGTAGGATTCCGCCTTGCACTTCATGCCGCTGTCCGCCCAGGAGGCCAAACCGTTGGCGTCCGAAGTCAGGACTTTTCCAACTGCCTGCGTACCGTCCACCAGCCTGAACGTTCCCGCAACGTGCAACTTGGCGGTAGGAAGACCGCCTGGGCCCAGGCCTATCCCAACCCTGCCTCCGTCGCGCGCCAGCAGGGTCTGTCCGGTGGTCAGGAGACTGGCGTAACCGCCGTAAGGGGCCGGGTAATAAGTGGTAAGCGTCAATGTTTCAGAAGCGATAAACCCCGGCCGCCAGACGATAAAGAAAAATACCAGCGTAAAAAGAGAACCCCCGCGCATGAAATCGCGTTTAACCGTTGTCCCCTCAGTGTTTTCCATAAAACCTCCCCCGCCGGCAGCCAGGACAGCCCTCTGGTAAGATCTCCCTACACATCAGGTAGTTTAGCAGAAAATACCGCTATTTTCAAGCGTCCTTTTTCCCCGGGTTACCTCAATTTTCCGGTCCAGGCGAGGATATAATCCAGGAGTTCCGGCCGGGCCGCGGAAAGCATATTCGCGCCGTGGCCGCCGGGCCCGGCTTTGAAAACAGCGGGAAGATTCCGGGACTTCGCCTGCACGGTCAGATAGCCGGCGCTTTCCCAGGCGTAGGCGTCGTTCTCGGAAGCGGCCAGCAGCAGCGGAGCGGAACTTGCGTCCTTTAAAAAACCGGCGGCTTCTACCCCCGCATAAGAAAGCCCGGGGGACAGCAGCACTATCGCGGCAGGTTTCAGGCCCTCGGCGACGGCTTTAAGAGAGAGATTGGCTCCAATACTGGCGCCGCACAGCACCAGCCGGTTTTGCCGGATCTTTCTGCTCTTAAGGAAGTCCGCCGCGGCCCGGATATCAGCCGAAAGTCCGGCCCACCTGGCTGGGGAAAAGGTCTTATAGTCCGCCGGTTTGCCGGAACACCTGAGGCTCCGCCCGTGCCCCCTAAGATCCAGGGACAGGTAACCATAACCTTTTTTTTTCAGCCCGTCTTCCAGAACCCGCCATTCGTTCCTGTCGGACCCAAGGCCATGCGTATTCACAAAGACATAGGATCCGGAGGACGCGGCCTGGTAAGACGCTTCTATCGCGCAGCCATCGGCTGTTTTAAAACGAACCGTTTCACCGGCGGACGCCGCGGGATTCGACGCGGCGCAGGCGCCGAGCCCGACAACGGCCAGTAAAATTTTAAGGCGCTTCATAGCATTATCACCTTGAACGGAAGTTTATATTTGTCAAGAATGAATTCGGCGGCGGCCGCGGAGATCTCCCTGAAATCCGCAAGATCCGCCGGCGAGTCTTTCAGGAACAGCGCGGAACCGTCTATGACGACAGCGTAGCCGCGGGCCCGGAGATTATCCGGCAGGGAACGCAGGCAGTCCAGCAGGGCGTCCCAGTTATAACCGAAATAGGAAGGAAACCTGAACCCGGCGGCCAGCGCGGCAAGCAGATCCTGCTTGTTTTTGATTACGGCGCCGTCCAACCGGGCCGTAAAAAAACCAAGCGGAGAAAGCATTTTTTCCGCTTCCTCCGCTTTCAGATCTTTTCCCTCCGGCCTCACAAACAGTTCACTTCCGGCCATCAGGTCAGTCAGATCCCTCATCTCTCATCCCTTGTTTTCCGGGTTTCTACCTCACCACTGTCAATTCTATAAAGTGAGCGTAATGATCCGGCGTGTAGTACAACTTCTCCCCGCCGCCGATTATGATCCGTTCGGAACCGCGGGCGCTCAGGTCAGGAGCAACCTGATAAGTCGTCCCGTCTATAACGACTGTGTGCGGGGCGTTGCCTGTGAGAAGCGTATATTCCTTGTAAAAGCCGAGGGGCTGCTGAGGGAGTCTCTTTTCCTTGTTGGTGAATGTGGCGCCATCCTGGGAATAAGGCAGATGCACGTTATTATATACGTCGCTCACCAGTTTGAGAATGGCTTTTATTCGGGCGGGGTCTTCGACTTTGGGAGCGAGGTCGCGGCCGGGTTCTATAACCTTGTCGTCTTCAAAAACGAACGGAGCGGCTTTAAAGTCCAGGGGGACCATAGCCGTCAACTGATCCGGAGAGGACGCCAGAGCAAAGAGGGTTTCTACGGCCGAAACCCCGTTCGATCCGCTCCCGGCAACGGAAGCCGCCGTCCCGGCGCCGGCGTTGGAAACATTCGCAAAAAAGACCGACATTAAAACACTGAACAGCGCCGTTTTCGTTTTAGACATTTATTTTATCCTTGGAACCGCGCGATGTATGCCTTAATAACCGCTATATTCTATACGAACCGGAAATATCCGCCAGGGCCTTAAGGCCTATGGAGGGATGGGCCGCAAGGCCTACATCAGTTCGGCGACGAGGCCGGCCAGTTCGCTGCGCTCCGTTTTGGTGAACGTGAGGTGGCCGTAGAGTTTCTGTCCCTTGAACCGGTCCACTATGTACATCAGGCCGTTGGAAGCGATGTCAAGATAGGGGTTGTCTATCTGGTACGGATCGCCGGTCACCACTACTTTAGTCCCCTCTCCGGCGCGGGAAAGGATGGTTTTTATCTCGTGAGGGGTCAGGTTCTGCGCGTCGTCCACGATCATATACTGCTTCGGAAGCGAACGCCCGCGGATATGAGTGACGGACGCGATCTCGATCTTGCCGTTCTGCAGCAGGTACTCGAATTTCTGCATGGCGTCGTCCTGGTGGCGCCTGTCCATGATAAATTCCAGATTATCGTAGATGGCGCCCATCCAGGTGGACAGTTTTTCTTCCTTGGTGCCGGGAATGAAACCGATGTCCTTGCCCACCGGTACTATGGGGCGGCAGATGATGAGCCGCCGGTATACGCTCTCTTCCACCGCTTTCTGCAGACCGCAGGCCAGCGACATCAGGGTTTTGCCGGTTCCGGCGGAGCCGATCATGGTCACCAGCTTGACATTCTCGTCCAGGAGGAGATCCATGGCGCAGCGCTGCTCTTTGTTCAGCGGCCTGATGCCCCAGGGAGAGGATTCGGGGCTGAGCATTTTTATCACGGCGGTATCGGAGGGATCCACGCGGCCCATGGCGCTTTTTTTCGGATCTTCCTTGGCCTTAAAAACCACGAACTCATTGGCTACAAGGTCGGCGTCCGTATTTTTGGCCGTTTTGTCCTTGTAAAATTTGTCCACAAAGGCGGCGGTCTTTTCCACGGTTACCAGGCCGGGGTAGATCTCGTCCACCTTGACCTTGCCGGCCTCGTAATCTTCGGAGTTTACCCCTATGGCTTCGGCTTTCAGGCGCAGATTGATGTCCTTGGTCACCAGGATGGCGTTGTGCTTTTTCTTATTGTACCAGAGGGCGGCGTTCAGAATGCGGTTGTCCATCTCCAGGAGGAGGAATTCCTTGGGCAGCACCTGTTCGTGATCCAGATCCACGATGAGCGTGCCGCCGTTCTCCATCCTGACCCCGGCGTTAAGCTTGCCGGCCTTGCGCATTTCGTCCAGATGCCGGGAAACGATCCTTGCCGCCTTGCCGCGCTCGTCCCCCGCGGACTTGAAAGTGTCAAGTTCCTCTATTACCGAAATGGGGACGACTACGGTATTGTCCTCGAATTTGGTGAAAGACATCGGATCATGGATCAGGACGTTGGTGTCAAGGATATAGAACTTTTTCATTTTAAAAATCTCCGGTCCGCGTTAGCTGATGCGCAAACAGGATTTATTTTAGCATAAAATGCCGGAACAAAAAATTTGCGAATCTCCGTCCGAAAATTTGGTAATATTAAGGTGCGTATCCTTTGGAATTTACATACTTGCTTCTAAAATGAAAAAAATACCGCTGATTCTGCTCCTGTCCCGCATTCTCATTACTCCGGCCCTGGGCCAGTCTACCGCCCCGGCCGGCTCAACGGCCTCAGATCCGTTGAGCGGCCCGTCCTCTCCCGCCGCGGCCGTCCCGGCCGCGCCAGTTTCAACCGAAGTCGCGAAACTGCCCGGCCTGACCGATTCGGCCCTCTCCGCGAAAGCGGAAAGCGGCAAGGGGCCGTGGGAGGTGGGCGCCGTGGCGGTCAGGGGCAATATAAACGTGAAATCCAAGGTCGTGACCAAAACGGGGCACGCGAAAAAAGGCAAGCTTTACTACCAGGATTTCGTCAATTCCGACATCGAGGCCGTCCTCGGCCTGGGCAGCATGGAAAAGGTTTCCGTGGATATCGAAGAGCTGAAAGGCTCGCCCGTGGCGGAGAAGTTCCGCGACATCGCCAGTTCCTCCAACACCGTGACCGTCACCTATATCGTCGCCGAAAAATTCCTGATCAGGGAACTGAAGATCGCCGGAACGAAAGAGCTTTCCAAAGGCGCCGTCAAGGACGAGATGACGCTCAAGGAAAAGGATTATTTCGACGAGCTGAAGATCCGCGGGGATATCGTCAAGATCGTGGAAAAATACCATGAAAAAGGCTTCATCGAGGCCAGGGCCGCCTATGAGGTCGTTTACGATACCGCGGCCCACGCCTGCCGCCTCACCGTCAGCGTAGTTGAAGGCAAGAAAGCCAGAATAGCGGAGGTGCTCCTGGACGGCGTGAAAGGCTTTAAGACCAAAAAACTGGTCAAGAAGATGAAAAACCGCCCCAAGAAGATCTATCTGCCGCAGGATCTGGACAATGATCTCAAGGAGATGGAAACTTTCTATAAGAATAACGGCTACAGCGAGTTCAGGCTGGAGAGTTCTTCCGTCACTTTCAACGAAGACAAGAGCAAGGTTTATGTGAAAGCCGCGGTCGTTGAGGGGCCCCGCCAGCGTTTCGGCGCGGCCACATTCTCCGGAAATACCGTCTATTCCTCCAAGATCCTGGCGGAACTGGTGGAGTACCGGCGCGGCAAGCTGTTCAGCCAGGAGAAGCTGGAAGACACCATACGGGCGATGCAGGATAAATACGCGGACAAAGGCTACCTGAAAGCCCAGCTTAAACCGGAGAAAACCCCCAACGCCGCCACCGGCCAGCTGGATATAAATTTCAGCATCGTCGAAAACAGCCAGATCTACGTCGGCAATATAGACGTGGAGGGCAACAAGGCGACCAAAACCTACGTGCTCAAGCGCGAGATCGTCCAGAAAGAGGGGACGATCTTCAGTTCCGGGAAGATCCGGCGCAGCCAGGAAAAACTGTTCAATCTCGGATTTCTGGACGACGTGGGGATCGTCATAAACCCCACCCCCGACCCGGACAAGGTTGATCTCGTTTTCGACGTGGCGGAAGGCAAGCCCGGCATGCTCACCGCGGGGGCAGGCATCTCCTCGCGGGACGGCCTGGTGGGGACGCTTTCGCTGCAGCATCTGAACCTTTTCGGCCGGGCTTACCGCACCTCGCTCTCGTGGAACTTCGGAAAAAGGGTACAGGACTACTATTTAAGCTGGTCCACGCCCTGGGTAAACGGCCATCCGACCACGCTGGGTTTCGACGTTTTCAACACCCGCCGGTATAAACCGTTCCGCGACTCGATCTCGGCCTATACCGAACAGCGCACCGGCGGCAAGGTGACGGTGGCTCCGCGCTTCGAAGAGGACAAATACCACCTCACCACTTCCTACACCTACGAAAAGGTCAAGATCTCCGGGGTGGACGAAGCGTTCCTCGGCGAATTATCCCCCGGCACCAGCGTCACCTCCTCGGTCTACGTGGAACTGGCGCGCGACACCCGCGACAACGTGTGGGATCCCACCAGGGGTTCCAAGTCCTCCATCGGCGTGGATCTTACCGGCGGGCCGCTGCTCGGAGACGTGAATTATTACAAGCCCTCCGTCTCCCACAGTTACAACCTGAAACTTTTTTCCATAGACGACTATCCTTTCGTCCTCGCGTTCTCCAATAAGTTCGGCTACGGCGCCGGTTTCGGCAAAACGCCCAAACTGCCGATCTATGAAAGATATTTCCTGGGCGGCGCCGACACCATCCGCGGCTACAGCAATAACGGCCAGATAGGGCCGCTGAACGGCGGCAAAGTGTACGATATCCTGAACCTGGAGTTTCACTTCCCGCTGGCCAGGGAAAAGAAGCGCACCATCGTGCAATGGGCTTTTTTTCTGGACGTCGGCAACTCCTGGGAGCGCTTCAATAATTTCAGCACGCGCACCGGCACCGGCGTCAATGATCTGAAAGTGGGCGCGGGGTTCGGGATCCGGTTCACCACGCCGGCTTTCCCCATCAGGCTGGACTGGGGCTACGGCTTCAACCATAAACCCGGCGAGCAGCTCTCCGATATTTATTTCACGCTGGGTAACCTGTTTTAAGGAACCGGAGAGGCTGTCATCCCGGCGATCTGTCAGCCGGGATCCATTAGCAAAGATTTATGGATTCCCGCTAACAGCACGCGGGAATGACGAAACGGTGTCATCCCGGCGATCTGTCAGCCGGGATCCATTGAGGGCTTGGAGACATGAATAAAATACTTTTTCTGCTTTTCCTCGCGTCAGCAGCTCCGGCGGCGGCGCTTGAACTCTCGCTTGAAGAGAACAGAGGCGAATCGGGAACCGTCGGTTACGTGGACATAGACCGGGTCTTCAAAGAATATTCCGGCACCCTGAACGCCCGCGAAGAATTCCTGGGGGAGATCAGGAAGAAAGAGGAATCCGTCAACCAGCGCAGACACGCCGTTTACGCGCTGAAAGCCGATATAGCAAAACTCAGGCAGGAGCGGGAATTCGCCCTCACGCTGCCCGCTCTTCTGGCCACCCGGGAACAGCTCAATCCCGCCAACCCGCCGGCTGTTTCCACCGAAACCACTGTTCCCTCGGCGGCCGCTTCCACTGAAACCGCAGTCGCAGTTTCCACCACGGCTTCCGCAGACACGGTTGTAAGTTCAACCCCGGTTCCGACCCCCTCATCACTCATCTCCACGTCGCCGACTTCTTCATCCCTCATCCCTCATCCCTCATCCCTCCCTCTCCCGGGCCTCGGCATAGACATGCCGGGGGTAGCCAGGGTTCCGGCCAGCTACTTCAAATTCTCGGTCTCCACCGCGGTGCCGGAGATAGACGCCGTCTTATCCGCGAAAGAAGCGGAACTTAAGCAAAAGGAGGACGCTCTCAGGCTTTACCAGCGCCAGGTGGAGAAGGAACTGCTGGAATACGAAAGCCACAGGAGCGAGATCCTGCTGGGCCGCATCTATATAGCCCTGAAAGAACTGGCGATCAAGGAAGAGGTCAGCGTCATAGTGGACAAACGCAATATCCTTTTCGGCCACGCGGCGGTGGATCTGACCGGCAAGCTCCTGGAAAAACTGGAAGAGGAACAATGAGGATCACGCCCTCGGAAATAGCGGCGCTTGTCGGCGGGGAACTGCAGGGGCCGGCGGACTCGGTCATAACCGGAGTCATGCCGCTGGCCCAGGCCGGCGAAACCGATCTGGCTTATCTGGAAAAGGCCGCCAACGCCCCCTGGACCGTCAACCGTCCGGCAGGCTGCATCATCGCCCCCGTGGACGCCAAAGCCGCCCTGGCCTCGCGTACCCGGGCCGTGATCTACGCCGGGAATCCTAAGCAGGCTTTCGCCCAGGCTCTTTCAAAATTTGAAAAAGAGCTCAACCCCCTCCCCAAGCCCGGGGTGCATCCCTCGGCCGTGGTGGACGGGAGCGCTAAGGTAGGCGCCGGCGTGCATATCGGCCCGCACGCCGTGGTGGAAGCGGGAGCCGGGATAGGAGACAATGCCGTCGTCTCAGCCGGCTGCTTCATCGGCGCGGAGGCCGTTATAGGCGCGGGCTCAAGACTTTATCCCAATGTCACGGTGAGGGAACGCTGCGTAATAGGCAAGAACGTCATCCTTCATCCGGGCGTGGTCATCGGCTCCGACGGTTACGGCTACATAAATATTGACGGCAAACACCGGAAGATCCCCCAGGTGGGCCGCGTGATAATAGAGGACGACGTGGAGATAGGGGCGAACTCCGCCGTGGACCGCGCCGCCCTGGACGCGACCGTCGTCGGCGCCGGCTCCAAGATAGACAACCTTGTCCATCTCGCGCACAATGTGCGTATCGGCAGGAACTGCCTCATCCTCGCCCAGGCCGGAATAGCCGGCTCCACCGCGGTCGGCAATAACGCTATAATAGGCGGCCAGGCCGGCATCTCCGACCATATAACTATCGGCGACAACGCCGTGGTGATGTCCAGAACCGGGATAATGGCCGATGTCGCGGCCGGGGCGGTGCTGTTCGGCACCACCGGCCGGCCCCGCATCCAGGCCATGAAAATAGAGGCCATACTTTCCAAACTCCCCGACCTTTACGCCACGGTCAGGAAACTGAAGAAAAAATTCCTCATTCCGGATTGAAGATTGCGGTATGCGGCGAACACTCTCGAATAAAGCGGCGATGACCGGCATCGGCCTCCACAAAGGCCGTCCCGCGGTCGCCGCTTTCCTGCCGGCCGAAAATCCGACCGGCATCCGCTTCTTTAAACCCGGCCTTATCGGGCCGATAAAAGCCTCGCTCACCGCCATCGCCACCACGGCGCGCGGCACGAACCTTTCCGACGGCATCCGCATGGTTTACACGGTGGAGCATATCCTGTCGGCCTGCGCGGGTCTGGGAATAGACGATCTGGATATCGTCCTGGACGGGGAGGAGCCGCCCGCCGCCGACGGTTCCGCCCTGCCTTTCGCCAGGACGCTCAAAAGCGCCGGGGTCTCGGAAAAGCCCGGCCAGGAAAGGCCTCTCCTGCGGCTCGAAAAACCCGTGGAATATGCCTTTGAAAAAACTTTTTACAGGGCCGTTCCCGCGAAGAGCCCTTTTTTCAGAATTACTTTCTCCCACCCCCACCCGCTTATCGGAACCCGGACCGTTGAGTTCGCCCTGACGCCGGACAACTACTTAAATGAAATCGCCCCGGCGAGGACTTTCGGTTTTAAGAGCGAACTGGCGCGGTTGAAAGCCGCCGGCCTGGCGCTCGGCGGCTCGCTTGAGAACGCCGTCGTGGTGGACGACGACCCCCGGCCCCCCGGATCGTCCGCGCTCGCTAAAGAGTCGGATGTTTTTCTGAACGCCGAGGGCGCCCTGCGTTTCCCGGATGAGCTGGTCAGGCATAAGCTCCTGGATCTTATAGGCGACCTGGCGCTTACCGGCCTGGCGCTGGACAAAATAAGCGTAGAAGCCGCTTATACAGGCCACAGGAGCAACGTGATTTTTGCTAAACTGTTAGTGGAAAATAATAAATTATGAACGACACTATTCCGCCCGTCTACACTCCCGTAAGAGTCATTACCTGCGAAGAAATCCTCAAGATCATCCCCCACCGTTACCCTTTCCTGCTGGTGGACAAGGTTGAGATCATAGAGGAAAACCGGTTTTGCGCCGGCACCAAATGCGTGACCGCCAATGAACTCTATTTTCACGGCCACTTCCCGGCACGGCCCATCCTGCCCGGCGTCCTGATACTGGAAGCCATGGCGCAGACGGCGGCCTCGATGATGATGTCCCTGCCCGAAACCAGGGGGCATTTCGCCTATATCGCCGGCATAAACCGCGCCAAGTTCCGGCGGCTGGTGGTGCCGGGCGACGTCCTGAAGCTTTTCGTGAAAATAATCCGCTTTAAAGGCAAGATAGGCAAGCTGAGCGGCTCGGCCTTTGTGGGCCAGGAACTTGCCGCCGAAGCCGAATTCGTGGCGGCGGTCGACTGATTTTTTGGAGGAACCATGGCTACCAAGATACACTCTACGGCGATAATCCATAAGACGGCCCAGCTCGACAAGGACGTGGAGATAGGCCCCTATGCGGTGATAGGCGAGAATGTCAGGATAGGCGCCGGCACTTATGTGGGGCCGCACTCGCTGATAGAATTCTCCGAAATAGGCAAAAATAACCAGTTCACCGGCCACGCTTTCATCGGCATGCCGCCCCAGGACTATAAATACCACGGCGAACCGACCCGCCTGGTCATGGGAGATTCCAATATAGTGCGCGAGGGCGTATCCCTGCACCGGGGCTCGCCGCTGACCGGCATCACAACTATCGGCTCCGGCTGCATGTTCATGTGCAATTCGCATGTCGGCCACGACGGCCATATAGGCAGCAATATCATCATGGTCAACGCGGCGATGGCGGCCGGCCACGTCACCATCGAGGACAAGGCCATTATCTCCGGCCTGGTCGCCATCCACCAGTTCACGCGCGTGGGCTCGCTGGCCATGCTTTCCGGCGGCGCTATGGCCAACCAGGACATCGTCCCCTATTGCACGGCCAGGGGCGACCGGGCGCGGCCCGTATGCCTGAACCTTGTCGGTCTCAAACGCAACGGCGTCACGCTGGAAAGCATCAAATCCATCAAACACGCTTTCAAGACCCTTTTCTTCAGGGGCCTGCTGATGAAAGACGCCATTGCCCGCCTCAAGGCGGAAAGGCTCTCTCCCGAAGCCCTGCACATGGTGGAGTTCTGCGAAAAATCCAAACGCGGCGTCGCAAGGCCCCGCCGGAGCGGCGAAACAACGCCGCCAGCAGGCGAGTAGGCTGGTAAGCTGGCATGCAGCTTACCAGCGATGTTTTCACCATAAAACTTATGGATAAAAAAATAGGCCTGATCGCCGGAGGCGGGGACTTCCCGCTGATGTTCGCGAAAGAAGCCAAAAACCTCGGCTATTCCGTTTTTGTCGCCGGCCTTAAAGGCATCACCCCGAAAGAGATAGAACAATACGCCGCAGCCGTGGATTATTTCAGACTCGGCCAGATCTCGGCGCCCATAGATTTTTTTAAAAAAGCCGGCGTGGATAAGGCGCTGATGGCCGGCAAAGTGCCCCATGTCTCCATCTTCGGCGGTATCATGCCCGATCTGCGGGCCGCCAGACTTCTTTTCACCCTGAAAGACCGGAAAGCCAATTCCCTCCTGGGCGCCCTGGCGGGCGAACTTGGAAATGACGGCATAGAACTGGTAAACTCCGCCACCTTTCTTGAACATCTTCTGCCCGCGCCCGGCCTGTTGGCCGGCCCCAAACCCGGCAAGGACGCCGTGAAAAACATCGAGTTCGGCTGGAAAGCCGCCAAGGCCATAGCCGATCTTGACATCGGCCTCACCGTGGTGGTCAGGGACATGGTAGTCATCGCCGTGGAAGCGATGGAAGGCACCGACGAATGCGTCAAAAGGGCCGGGGCCGTGCTGCGCGGCGGCGGCATAGACACCGGGAAACTACTGCCCGGCATGGCGGTCGTAAAAGTGGCCCGCTCGGGCCAGGATATGCGCTTTGATCTGCCGGTGGTGGGCGTGACGACGCTCGAGAGCATGCGCGAAGCGGGCGCGGCGATCCTGGCCATAGAGGCCGGAAAGACGCTCATTCTTGACAAGGAACTTTTCCTGGCGAAAGCCGGGGAACTCGGCATAACGGTGACCGCCCTGGCGGCCGTTTAAAATATAGTAAAATATCAGTTAGCTGAAGCGCGGACATATCGGCGTTCAGCGGAAAACGATATTTTCAGGATTTATGGAACCAGAGGCATTTATGGCTGAAAAAACCAACGGCGGGAAAAAGAAAATGCGTTTCGGCGTCATCGGCGCCGGCAAGATCGGCACTTACCACATCCGCACCCTGGCAAAGATGCCCGAAGTGGAACTGATAGGCGTTTCCGACGCCAACCTACTCCAGGCCCAGGTACTGGCCTGGAAATACAACTCCCTGGCCTATAAAAACCTTTCCGACCTGCTTCCCCAGGTGGACGCCCTGGTCGTGGCCGTTCCGACCGAATACCATGCCGAAATAGCCCTCAAAGCCATGGAAGCCGGCGTGCATTGCATGGTGGAAAAACCCATCACCAACTCCGTGGAGGACGCCCGCAAGCTGCTGGATCTCGCCGAGGCCAAAAAGGTGGTGCTCCAGGTCGGACACGTTGAGCGCTTCAACCCGGCCGTCATAGAGACCCTTAAGCACGTCAAGAACCCCCGCTACGTGACCATAGAGCGCCTGGGCCCCTACGATCCCCGTATGTCGGCCATAGGCGTCACTCTGGATCTGATGATCCACGACCTGGACATCATCCTGACCATGATAGATTCCCCGATAGAGAGCTTCGAGGCCGTGGGCGCAAGCGTGCTGTCCGCCCACGAGGACATAACCAATGTCCGCATCAAGTTCAAGAACGGCTGCATAGCCGACATCACCGCCAGCCGCGTAACCATGGAGCGTTCCCGCCGTATGCGCATCTATCAGGAGGACTCGTACCTCTCCATAGACTATGTCAGCGCCCGGCTCAAGATCTACAGGAAAAAAGTGCCGGTGCTCAAATCCCTTAAGGACGTGGAGATCCTCTACCCGAAAATAGAAAAAAAAGAGCCCATAAAAGAGGAACTCTACCACTTTATAGACTGCATCGAGAACGCGAAGAAACCTGTGCCCAGCGGCGAGAAAGGCCTCAAGGCCCTGCGCCTGGCCCTGGAGATAACCGATTCCCTGAAGCGTTACGAACTTTCCGGCGCCAAGATGCCGGATTCCAGGCCTTCGCTGGCCCGGTCGCTGAGCGACATCGGCGGCGCCACCAGAATGATGGTGGAAGAAAGCCTGAAGAATTCCGGAATAGATAAATCTTGAATCCGGAATCTTGAATCTTAAATCCTCTTATATGGCCCACATAATACCTACGACCAAAAATATCCTTGTCGTGGCCGGCGACCCGTCGGGCGACGCCCACGCCGCCAACCTGATCAAGGCCCTGAAAGCCAAAGACCCGGAACTTTCGGTCACCTCCATCGGCGGGGTCCGGATGCAGGCGGTATCCACTCATTTCATCTACAACCTGGTCGCGGTGGGCGCGGTAGGCTTCGCCGAGCCTTTCAAGCGTTTCTTCCTCTGGCTCAAGCTTATCCGTCTGGTGCGCCGCTACCTGGAGGAAAAGCGCCCCGGCTGCGTCATCGCCGTGGATTTTTACGGCTTCAACCACCAGATCCTGGGCCTCGCCGCGCACAGGAGCATCCCGGCCTTTTATTACATCAGCCCCCAGGTGTGGGCCTCCAGGCCGGGCCGCGCCGTCAAGATCGCCCGTCTGGTGAAAGAAGTGCTGGTCATCTTCCCGTTCGAAGAGGAGATCTACAGGAAAGCCGGAGCGAACGTTTCTTTCGTCGGCCACCCCCTGCTGGATATCGTTCCCGCTCCGGCGGAAAAGATGGAACTGCCGGAGGGCTGCGCTTTCAAAATAGGCATCCTGCCCGGCTCCCGCAAGGCCGAGATCGCCCGTCATCTGCCCATCTTTATACAGGCTTTTTATAAGATAAAATCGGTCTATCCCAATGCCCGGGCCTACGTTTTCGCCGTGCCCGAATTTCCCGACGCAAAGCTGGTTCCGGCGCTGGAGAGCGCAAACACGTACTGGTCCAAGGACATTGAAATAGTCCGCGAGGCCGACTACAGCGTACGCTCCACCATGGATTTCGCTTTCACCTGCTCCGGAACGGCGACCCTGGAGAACGCCCTCATGGGCCTGCCCATGGCCGTGGCTTACAAAATGGCGGACTTCAGTTTCGCGATAGCCAAGCGTATCGTAAAAATACCGTATATCTCCCTGGCAAATATCCTCCTCAAAAAACCGGTGGTCAAGGAGCTGATCCAGGAGAAAGCTAACCCCGACGCCCTGGCGCAGGAGGCCCTGGCGCTCCTGAACAACCCGCCCAGGATGGCCGCCATGCGCGCGGAATTTCTGGGCCTGCGCAGCATGCTCGGGAACCCCGGCGCGGCGGACCGCGCCGCGGAAAAAATACTCAATCACTTAAAATAGTGGTCAGTGATTAGTGACCAGTGGTCAGTGACCTCTATCCTTATGTCCGACATTAAACACCCACGCGTGGAAAAAGACCGGTTCAAGATCCTCGCCAGGGCGCTCTTCGCCTACGTAAAGCCGTACAAACTGCGGTTTATCCAGGCCGCCGTTTCCATGCTGTGCCTCGCGGCCATCCGCGGCGGCGTAGTCTACGTACTGGGCCCGGTCATCCAGGGCATCTTCATAGATAAAAATCTCGCCATCCTGAAACTGGTTCTCATCGGACTGCCCGTGATGTTCATCTTCAGAATGGCCGCCGAGTACACCAACGCCTACCTTATGAGCTGGATAGGCCAGAAAGTGATCCAGCAGATACGCGACGACCTCTTCACCCATATCCACCGCCTGTCCATAGAGTTCTACTGGCGCAAGCGCTCCTCCGACGTCATGAGCCGCGTCATCAACGACCTGAACAACGTGCAGTCCACCATCCAGTTCATCCCGCTCTACGGCATCCGCGACGTCCTTACCGTCACCTCCCTGCTGGGCGTCCTGTTCTTTATCAACTGGCGCTTCGCCCTGATGTCCCTCCTCGTTCTGCCCGCCACCGGCGTTATCCTGGGCATACTGGGAAAGAAGATGCGCAAAGCCAGCTCCGAAAGCAACGTGATAGTCGGAGAAATCTCCCATAAATTCCAGGAAAGCCTGCAGGGCATCACGGTGGTGAAAGCTTTCAATTACGAGGACGAGGCCATCCGCAAGTTCCGCGTGACCAACGACTCCTATTTTTCCAAGATGATGCGGTATCTGCGCGCCACCGCCCTGGCCGGCCCGCTCATGGAATTCCTGGGCAGCATGATCCTTATCGCCATCATCTACCTGGGCGGCAAGGCCATCTTCGCCGGCACCATGACCACGGCGCATTTTTTCTCGTTCGTGGCCAGTTTTTTCACGGCCTATATGCCGCTGAAAAACATCGCCAACCTTAATTCCAAGCTCCAGATGGGCATGGCCTCCTGGGAACGCATCCACCAGATCCTGGACGAAAAACCCACCGTCGTCGTGACCTCCAGGCCTAAGAACATAGACATTCTGGAAGGGAAACTGGAATTCCGGAACGTCAACTACAAATACCCCTCGCGCGACACGCAGGTACTGAAGAATCTGTCCCTTGTCATAAACCCGGGAGAGGTGGCCGCTTTCGTGGGGCCGTCCGGCTCCGGCAAGACCACCATCATCCACCTGCTGCTCAGGTTCTTCGATCCCGTCGGCGGCAGGATAGACGTGGACGGGCACGATCTGCTGGATCTGGATACCACCGACCTGCGCGCGCACATAGGGCTCGTCACCCAGGACACCATACTCTTTGACGACACCGTCTACAGGAACATCACCATAGGCCGCAAGGACGCCCCTATGGAAGAGGTCATCGCGGCCGCCAAAGCCGCCGACGCGCACGATTTCATAACCGCCATGCCGCTGGGCTACGAAACCATCCTGGGCGAGCGGGGCATAAAACTTTCCGGCGGCCAGCGGCAGCGCCTGGCCATAGCCCGCGCCATCATCAAGAAGCCGAAGATCCTGCTTCTGGACGAAGCCACCTCCAATCTGGACACCGCAAGCGAGCAGGCCGTGCAGGCCGCAATAGAAAAAATCCTGGGCGGCCGCACCGTGGTGATGGTGGCCCACCGCCTTTCCACCGTTAAGAACGCGGACAGGATCTTCGTGCTGAAAAAGGGCGAACTCGCGGAAACCGGCACGCACGACCAGCTTCTGGCCAAAGGCGGACTCTACAAGGGCCTGTATGAGGCCCAAAGCTAAATGGAATTAAACGACCTTCTTAAAAAGTTCAGGGAATATTCCTCCGAGGACACCACCAAGCTGGAGTACGCCTGGCAATTCTCCCGCGACGCTCACACCGACCAGAAGCGCGCCTCCGGCGAGGTTTACTTCAGCCACTGCGAAGCCGTGGCCGAGATCCTGGTGGACTTCAAAATGGATCTGGAAACCATCGCCGCCGGCCTGCTGCACGACGTGCTGGAAGATACCACTGTCCCCCGGGACACTTTCAGCAAAGAATTCGGCGAGGAGATCTATACGCTGGTCATGGGCGTGACCAAGATAGAAACCCTGAAATTCTCCTCACGCGACGAGGCGCAGGCCGAAAACTGGCGCAAAATGATCCTGGCCACGGCCAAGGATATCCGCGTCATCGTTATAAAACTGGCCGACCGCCTGCACAACATGCGCACGCTGAATTTCCTGACCAGGGAAAAACAACTGGAAATAAGCCATGAAACCCTCTCCCTCTACGCCCCGCTGGCGCAGCGCCTGGGGATCTTCCATCTGAAATCGGAACTGGAAGATCTTTCGTTCAAATACCTCCATCCCGACGAATACCGGAGCCTCCTGGCGAAAGTCCAGGTCCGCTTCGCCATGCGGGAGAAGCTGCTGGAAGAGTTCAAGAGCGGGGTGGAAAAACATCTGGGCCCCACCCAGATCCCCCACCGGGTCGTCTCGCGGGCCAAAAATCTCTATTCCATCTACCGTAAAATGGAAAAGCAGGGCCTGCCATTCGAGGACATCCAGGACGCTCTGGGTATCCGCATCATCACCGACACCGTTATTAACTGCTACGCGCTGCTGGGCACGGTTCACTCTATCTTCAAGCCCGTCATCGGTTCCTTTACCGACTACATCGCCGTTCCCAAGATGAACCTTTACCAGAGCCTCCATACCAGCGTCATGGCGCCCTCCGGAGAGATAATCGAGATCCAGATCCGCACGGAGGAAATGCACCGCACCTCCGAATACGGCATCGCGGCGCACTGGCGCTACAAGCTGGGCGAGCAGGGCGCCGACCGCCATCTGGACGAAAAGCTGAACTGGCTGCGCCAGTGGATGGAGTGGCTTCAGGATCTTTCAAGCCCGCGGGAATTCATTGAAAGTTTCAAAACCGACCTGGAACTGGATCAGATCTTTATCTTTACTCCGAAAGGGGACGTCAAATCGCTGCCGGTCGGAGCCACGCCCATAGATTTCGCCTACGCCATCCACTCCGGCGTCGGGGACGCCTGCATCGGCGCCAGGGTCAACAATAAAATGGCGCGTCTTAACGACGAACTTAAAAGCGGGGATATCTGCGAGATCATCACCCGCAGGAATTCCGCCCCCAAGAACGACTGGCTCACCATCGTAAAGACGGCCGGCGCGCGCTCCCACATCCGCAAATACCTGAGGGAGCACGGAAAGCTGCAAGATTAAAATAGTTGTTTTCATGAACTTTACGGAATTTTCGGAAATTACTCAGCAGAAAGTGGACGCCCTCAAGGCGCGTATCGCGCGGCTGGGGATAGATCTGCGGCTTATAGAGGAGCAATTCGTAAAGGGCGGCGGGAAGGGCGGACAGAAGATAAACAAGACGGCCAACTCGGTGCTGCTGAAATATCCGCCGCTCTCGCTTATCGTGCGCTGCCAGCGCGAACGGAAGCGTTCGCTGAACCGTTTCATAGCCCTGAGAGAACTGGTTGACGAAATAGAACTAAAAATCTCCCCAGAAACCTCCGAAAAGCTGAAAGAGATCTCCCGCCTAAGAAAACGCAAATCCAACCACCGTCGGAAGAACCGGATAAGAGCTAGGGGACGTTGTTGACTTGTTGACTAACCTGAACCGCGAACGCTTATAGGGTACATTTTTAAATATGCCCTTTGCTAGCCAAAGCCCATTAGCCGGCGTTTCATTATTTCGGATTTACTTGTAGAACCTTTTGGCTTCTTTCTGGAAGTCTACCAGGTAGGGGGTGTAGGGGGCTATGGCGTTTTTGGCGGAAACCTTTTTATAACCGGGATCGTAAAGCGTGACGCCGCCCTTGTACGCCTCCAGCGGCAGCACAAGAGCGTAATCATTCCTGATAAGCGCCGAAGTGTCCCAGGAAAAAACCGGCAGGAACGGCCTTACTGTCCTGTCAAAAAGATCCTGCCCGCTGGAATAATCGGACGGCGGATTTTTTACGCCTAAGAGTTTCATCAGCGTGGGAACAATGTCCATATGGCTGGTCGGAGCCCGCACCACCGCCGGCGCGCGGCCGGGCAAATAGAACACCAGCGGCACCCTCACCTCTTCGGCGCTGTACGCGCGGTTATGCCCCTGATAACCTTTCTCAAAAAACGCCTCGCCGTGATCCCCCATGACCAGCACCGCCGTGTCCTTTAAACCGCCTCCGCGCTCCAAAGTTTTAAGGATCTCCCCCACCAGCGAATCCTCGTAAAGAATCGAGTTTTTGTACTTATTGAAAAGCGGCAGGATGTTTTCCCTGCTGAGGTTCAGGTAGTTCACGGAGTTGGACGCGGGTTTAAACTTGTCGAATCCGGAGGAGGGATAATCATAGCTGCCGTGCGAAGCGTCGTAAAAAATAAAGGCGAAATAAGGTCTGTCCCCTTTCCGATCCCTTACGAACTCCAGGAATTTGCCGTTTATCTCGCGATCCATCGCCTCCTGAGTCCCGCTCTCCGGCCGGTCGTAGATGTTTTCCCGCGGCACGTTCACGAAACAGGTCTTGTTGAATTCCGGGAAACTGAGTTCGGCGCTGGCAAAAAGACGGATGTCGTAACCCTCGTCTTTCAGGACGTCCAGCAGCGCCGGACTTCTGCGCTCGCCCAGCATCGAAAACCAGTAGTTGCCGTATAACCCGTAAAGAATGGAAAAGATGCCGAACCTGGTGCAGTTGCCGCCGCTGTAATGCCCGTCAAATCGGTGCGCTTTTTTTGAAAGAGCCCATAAATTCGGCGTAACATCCTTGTTCATGACGTCGTAGCGGAAAGAGTCCACGACCACGATCAGGAGATTCAGCGGTTTTTTTGGAGAAACGATCTCCAGCGGATGTTTGGGATAGTCCAGTTTGGAGTATTCCTTGCTTACCTGAACCGTCACTTTATCATCCAGTTTCACGCCCAGATATTTATTGGCGAAAGTCCGTATCCTGAGCGGCTGGTATAAAGGGAACAGCTTCGCGTTATCGGTGATGTATACGTTGTCGTACAGCGTACCCCAGGCGAAGAGCCCTTTATCCAGAACCGTAAGAAAAAGGAAACCGGCCAGCAGAAGCTTCCACTTGCGGGACAGCAGGCCGGCAAAACCTTTTTTTCCGGCGGCGGACCTGACGGCCGCCCGGTAAAGCCATATTTCCAGCGCCAGCAGCGCCGCCGCTATCGCAAAAAACAATATCTCCGTTCCCACGCCCTGATCCAGCGATTTAATCCCCCCCGGAGTAAACAGAATGTTCAGAACCATCGAGTTGATGTGAAACCGGAAGATCTTGTAAATGGCCACATCCAGCACCAGCGCCAGCTGCAGAAAGGCGAAAACCGGCGCGAAAACCGCCAGGCCGGCCCGCGCGAAATAAAGGACGAGGGCCGGGAGCAGCAGAGCGGCGTAGATCATGAAAGTGTTTGAGAGATAGGCCGTTATGGAAAACGCGATCTCCGCCGGATGGGCGCCGACGAACAGGAAATATCCCAGACCTATGACCAGCGATGTCAGGAAATTCAGGCCCCAAAAGGCCGCCAGGGAAAGAAAGCCGTGTTTTTTCATGATGCTAAAACCGCGACATACAATTATACTATGAAAACCGGCGCGCTTTTTACTCCAGGGCCGCTGCGCGTCTAAATTGCTATCATATACCGGTCATGGACATAAAAAAAATAGCCGCCTGGCTTGAGGAAACCGGCCAGCCTAAATTCCGCCTCAGGCAGATAACCGACGCCGTCTATAAGCGGGGCGCGGCGTCTTTTGAAGAGATCACCGCGCTTCCGGAGCCGCTCCGTAACGCGCTGAAAGAAAAATTCAGGGTACTGTCCATAGAACCGGAAACGATACTTGAATCCAGGACCGGAAACGCGGTTAAAGGTTTATTCCGTCTGAAAGACAAGCACAAGATGGAATCCGTCCTCCTGAACCTCTTTCCCGGCAAGTGGAGCGTATGCGTCTCCACCCAGGTGGGCTGTCCCGTACAGTGCGTGTTCTGCGCGACCGGCCGCAGGGGGCTCCAGCGCAATCTCTCGCCGGACGAGATCGTTTCCCAGTACGTATTCTGGGCCAATTATCTGAAAATTTACCGCCCGGGCGAAAAGATAGGCGGCCTGGTCTACATGGGCATGGGCGAGCCGTTCCTGAATTATGAATCCACGGCTGAAAGCCTTAGGACGCTGACCGACCCCGGGTTCATCGGCCTGGGCGACAGGCATATCTCGGTTTCCACCGTAGGCCACGTCCCCGGCATAAGGCGCTTTGCCAAGGATTTCCCGCAGATCAACCTGGCCGTCTCCCTCCACGCGGTGGAGGATGAACTGAGGTCGCGGCTGGTACCTTTGAACGATAAATATCCCCTGGCCCAGATCTCGAAAGCGCTACAGGACTACATCTACGCCACCAAGCGGAAAGTTTTTATCGAATATGTAATGCTGGGAGGGGTAAACGATTCGCAGTCTGCGGCCAGGCGGCTCAGCGAATGGCTTAGAGGAGTGGCCGCGCCGAAAAGCTTCACCGTGAACCTCATCCCCTATAACTCCACCGCCCACGATTTCAAGTCTCCGGGAAAGGAGCGCGTGGAGGCTTTCTCCAGCCTGCTGCTGACCCTGAATATTTCCTGCACGGTCCGCAAAAGCCTGGGAGCGGACATCATAGGCGCCTGCGGCCAGCTCGCCGGCAAATGATGGCCTGGGCCTAAATTGGGCCTTGACAAGTCAAGGTGAGTGTGCTACACTCACTATGCAGTGATGATCTCTATATCGGTTGCGTCGGTCCGGCGGCCTTTCGGCCCCGGTGTCGGTTCAGCGGGTGTTGAGCACCCCCGACGCGTGTGACCCGGTTTCGCGCCTTGCCCCCTCTAGGGCGGCGCACCCGGGCGGGTGGTTCGGCCGCCGTGTCCGCGCTTGAAGCGCGCGCCGGCCGCAGGATTCCACCCCTTACTGGCGAGCCGTGCCGCCTGGCGGCCCGGCGAGAAGACTGGTGACGAGCCCCTGCCCCGCGGCGGGGGCTCTCACTTTTTTGGGGGAACGGGAGAGCCGCGATCCGGCTGAAAAATATCAGGAGCCCCGGCTTTAAGCGGAATAAACAGGCCATCCATCATCCGGCATGCGGCCACGACAGGGCGGATGTCCCCGCTGATGCGCGTGAATTTTATCAATTTATCCAATGGGATCATCTCCGGCCTTTCAGGATCCGCCCAGGCATACAGCACGGCCAGATCAACCCCGAGCATTTCGGCCATCGTATGGGGCAGGATGCCGGCAGGCCGGCCGAGCAGCGCCTTTCTGAAAATCAATTTAAAATTTTCCAGCCACCTTCCCATAATACCCCCTCGCCGCACTTGTTTTGTCTTCCTTTTGTGAATATAATATTGTACCGGCTGAAAACGGGGGTGGGAGAACGCCCAGGTCAGGAAGGAACGCCCTCCCACCCGCAAACATAAAGCAAAGCAGAGAGATCTGCCGCGCGGCCTGATTGGCGTGTTGAATTTCCCCGGGAGTATTCCTTCCTTACGGCATTGTTTAATATAGTTTAAACAAATTCGCGCAAGTTGTCAAGGGTTTTTTCACCCATGATTTACGGATCTCCTTATGGTATTAAAGGAACTGCTGGCAAGATGGAATAAGGGTATTTTGCGGGGCGCTCAGAGAAAGTTCGCCGCCGCGATAGGCGTCAAAGAGGCTACTGTCTCGCACTGGGCCAAAGGCGATTTCACTCCGGACGAAAATCTGCGCGCGAAAATAGCCTCCGAACTGGGCGTCACCCCGGAAGAACTGATGCGGTGTTTTAAATCTAAAAACCGGCACTCGTATTCCGGGGAGGCCGGGGCCGAATGGCGCGCGCAAAACCAGAGCATTCCGGTCATCGGCGCGATAACAGGCGGGGCATTCAGTTTCCGGCCGGACGCGACCCCGGAAGAAATGTTGCCGCTGGCATACAACACCGCGCAGAAAGTGATAGCTTTAAAAATAACCGGAGAAACCCTCATCCCGGCCGCCAAAGGCATGGACTACGCGGTTATAAGCATGCAGAACTACGCTGAAAGCGGACAGCTGGCGCTTACGCCTAAAGACGGGAAGCACATATTGAAATACCTTTCCAAAAAAGACGCCGCGGAGATCATCGGCGTAGTCAGATATTTCTTCAAAAAACCCTGACGCGCGCCGGAGCAACAAGCAGTCCGCGGTCCAGCAAATACTCCGCTATCTCCACCGAATTAAGAGCCGCGCCTTTATACAGGTTATCGGACACTATCCAGAGCTGAAATTCTTTCGGCGAGGTCTCAGCCGCCCTCAGACGCCCTGCTTTCACCCCGGAAGTTTTCACGACGTCAAGCGGGGTGGGGTATTTATACGGGTTCCCGAAGAATTGAAGACCCGGGGTCGCGGCAAGCGCTGCGCGCAGGGAGGCCAGCGTCCAGGGCCTGGACGTCCTGGCCCAGACGCTCAGCGAATGCCCCCTCAGGACGGGCACCCGGACAGCCGTCGAACTGATCCTGAGACCGGGCGAAGTCCAGATCTTTTTGAGTTCCGCCGAAACCTTGGCTTCTTCCACGCTGGTCCCGTTCCCGTCGAAGCCGCCGACCTGAGGGAACAGGTTGAAAGCGATGGCGCGCGGGAACTTGCGCCCCTTGAGCTCCGGTACGCGGCCATGCTTGAAATAATACAGGAGTTCCGCCTCAAGCTGTTTCAGGGCGCCTTTCCCGGCGCCGGAAACCGCCTGGTAGGTGGCGATCCTTAATTCCAGTATTTTAAATTTTTTATGAATCCCGTGAAGGGCCACGGCGGCCCCGGTCAGAGTGCAGTTGGGGCCGGCTATAAGCCTCCCGCCGGATTCCAGCGCGGCGGCGTTTACTTCCGGAATGACCAGCGGCACGTTCTTGTCCAGGCGGAAGCGGGAGGAATCGTCTATGCACCACACGCCGGAGCCGGCAAGTTTTTTAGCGAACCTGCCGGACACCTCGTCGGTGGAGACGAAAAAAACAAGATCCGCTTTTTTAAGTTCGGAGAAAACCGGCTTCCGGCAAAGGTGTTTTTTGCCCTTAAAGGCCACAAAAGCGGCTGTCCGGCCGGAATTGAACGGCAGAAATCTGCCCACGGGAAATTTGCGCGCCTCAAGCAAGCCCAGCAGTTCCCCGCCCACCAGACCGGAAGCGCCCACGACGGCGACATCAATTTTTTTGGACATATTTAAATTGTCACTCGTCTTTATTCCCCTTTCTGCGCCGGGGGTATCGCTATTTCTTTGGAGTAGCCGGTGTTCTCAAGGCCGTCAACGGCCGCGGCACGCAGGTAGAACAGATCCTTTGAAAGATTTTCCCGCTTCAGGGAACAGGAGTAGGGCGGGCGGAACATATAGCGCCCGACCCGGGACCACTCGAATTTGTCATACGACATCTCCACCCAGGCCGCGCGGATATCCTCCCCTATGGCGGAAAAGAACACCACTATCTTTTCTGCGTCCACCTCTCCCATAAAACCCTTGATAAAAACTTTATAGTCGTTCGGCGGCACCAGTTTGAAAGCAAGAGCTGGCTTGAGGCCCGAAATGGGCGTCTCCAGCACGCCGTCTCCCGACGGAGGGTTGCCGCGTATTGAACGGTTGAGCCAGACATTCTCTTCTTCATCGTCGGAAAGCGCCGCCGCCACGATCGGGGAACTTGAACTCGCAGTGAAGAAGCGGGAGACCGACCAGAGGGCCAGATAATTGGGCTTTTCACTGGAGATACGGGAGAGCGGGACCTCGGCCCAGAACCACTGGGCTGAATCCACCCCCTCCAGGGAATCGTTTGACAAAGGCTCAAGCGGCAGATCCGCCGCGTCCGCCAGAAAATACATATTATCCGAGGTGAAACTGGGTTCCTGGCTGACCGCCATGTAGATCTTGCCCGGAACAGGCGTCTTGTCCCAGCCCTGCGGCCAAGACTTTATCTTGGCCCGGCCCAGCTTGGCTCCGAGATAGGCCTTGGCATACGCTCCGGCGGGCACCGGCGGAAGCTTGACTATCCAGGAATTGTTGTACCCCACATACCAGTCGGCGTTGAAACCGCCGTTGGCGTACATATAAAAGCGGCCGAGATCCCCGGCAAGGGAAAGGTAGGCCGGAACCGGAGATCTGGAGGCGTAGGCCGTCCCTTTCTCCCCCCCCGCGGCGGCGGGCTTGTCGGCCTCGGCGGGGAGGGCTGGCGCGGGCTGCGCGGCGGCCGGGCCGCCCAGCAGGAACAGCAGCGCTAAAAGTATTTTCATTTTTTTAGTATCCGGGTTATCCTGTCGAAATCGTCCAGTGAATAGTAATGTATGGTTATTTTACCATTCTCCGGAGAGGTTCCGGGAACTACGGAAACCTTGGTGCCGAGAAGTTTCTCCAGACGGGCCTCCATTTCCGCGATCTCGGGGCTCCTGCGCCTGCCGCCCGAAGAGATCCCGGCGCGGGGCCGGCGCGCGTGAAAATTCTGAGCATAGGCCTCTATCTCGCGCACGGAAATTTTTTCCGTGAGGATCCGGCCGTAGGCTTCTTTGCGTTTGGCCTTATCGGGGATGGAAATGAGCGCGCGGGCGTGCCCCTCGGTAATGGCTCCGGCCTGGATTCCTTTCTGGATTTCTTCCTCCAGCTCCAGAAGCCTTAAGGTGTTAGACACGGCGGATTTGGACTTTCCCAGCTTTTTGGCGATGTCGGTCTGGGAAATGGAAAACTCGTCCATAAGCTGCCTGTAGGCCAGGGCATGGTCTATAGCGTTAAGATCCTCCCGCTGGATGTTCTCGATAAGGGACAGGCCAAATTTCTGCTGGTCGGTCAGATCCTTTTTTATAATGGCCTCTACCTCTTTCAGGCCCGCGGCCTTGCAGGCGCGCCAGCGGCGCTCGCCCGCGATCAGCTCAAAAGAGCCGTCGGCGTCTTTCCAGACGCTTATAGGCTGCAAGAGGCCGTGCTCTTTTATTGACTGCACCAGTTCGGCCAGCGTGGTTTCGTCAAAAGCCTTCCTGGGCTGCCAGCGGTTGGGCCTGACGGAGTTTATCGGTATCTTCTGCACCATATCGTGCGAGATATCGTTGTTCTGCACTTTCGAGATCAAAGCGTCTATTCCCTTGCCTAATGCCTGCCTCATAAGTTTGGCCTCCTTTGGCTCTTTACCCCCCCATGTCGTAATCCATCTGGGATTCTTCCAACACATACAGATCCGATTCCTTATAATTATCGGTGTTTACGCCGCGGCGCCCCAGGAACTCTATGGCGAGATTCTTATAGGCCAGAGCCCCCCTGGAACTGGGGTCGTAGACGAAGATGGGCTGACCGAAGCTGGGGGCCTCCGCCAGGCGCACATTCCTGGGGATCACCGTCTTATAAAGCTTGTCTCCGTAGTATTTGGAGATCTCACGCTGCACCTGATTGGCGAGGTTTATGCGGGAATCATACATCGTGATAATGCCGCCGTCTATCTTAAGCCCGGGGTTAAGGGCCTGGCGTATCTTCTCCACCGTGTTCATGAAATAGGCAAGCCCCTCCATGGCGTAGTATTCGCACTGGACGGGTGTTATGACCGAGTCCGAGGCATTCAGGGCGTTTATCGTCAGCAGGCCCAGGGAAGGCGGACAGTCTATGATGATGAACTTATACATATCCCGGAGCTTATCAAGGGAACGCTTCAGCACCGACTCGCGGGAGAACTCGCTTACCAGCTCTATCTCGGCGCCGGCCAGGTTATGGCTGGTAGGGATTATGTCCAACCACTCCACCGAGGTCTGCCGCACGGCATCTTCTATTCCGGCCTTACCGCACAGGACATCATAGATATTGCTGTTTTTCTTGGTTATATCCACGCCCAGGCCGGAGGTGGAATTGCTTTGCGGGTCGAAATCTATCAGCAGCGTTTCATAGTCAAAAGCCGCCAGAGCCACCGCAAGGTTGATGGTGGTGGTAGTTTTCCCTACCCCCCCCTTCTGATTAGCTATCGCTATTATTTCAGCCATATTTTACCTGAAAATTGCCGGAATTTTCAGATCCTCGCTCGTTGTTTTAACAACCCCTACCACAATATCTTACACCATAACAAGGGATTTCGTCAAATAGCCGTCCTGCGATGCGAGTTTTCACGTGGAAACTCCACATACCCGGCCTTAAATCCTTTCATGGTGTTTTCGAACCAGGGCGTTGCGTTACAGAGTTTTCACGTGGGAACTATTTACTATCCATCTTTTTGGCGGCCTCTTCTGCGCTTATATTGCCTTTCTCAACCTCTTCGAGGATTTTCCTGGCATTGGCGGGAATGCGATTGTTGGCGCCGCATCCGCACTTCGCCGCCCACCAGTGCTTGCCGAAAATCGCCCTCCACACACTCATAAGTCCGCCCGCCACCACAAAAATGGGCCAGTCCCTGGAGAAGTTAAATGACATGACTATCAGCCCATAGTTATGGGCCCAGAACAGTAAGCCTACAATTATAATGAAAAGACCCCAGAAAAACTTCCTCATACTGAATGCGAACATGATTTCCTCCCTGCTGGGTAGCCGGAAAGCCGGTCCCGCTATTCTATTGAGATCTCCACCTTATTGCCGCCGTCGTTTATGTCCACGATTTTGCCGATCTCCCCCGCCTCAAGGGCCTCGCGTATCTTTTCCACGTCCATTTCACATCCCCGCTCTTTAAGTTTCTGCCCGATCTTCTGCTCAATGAACGGCGCCATAAATTTTGACCAGGCGATAGGGATGTTTACGTTGACTTTCGCCCCGGGGGCGCCATTCTCATAGACCCTTATTTTAAGGAAGCGGCCCCCTGTCCTGGCGGAATGGGTCTCTTTCCCCTCCAGTCTGGATAGCGCCTCCAGCAGCGCCATGGCGTCGGCCGAGGAGATCTTTTTTTCCTCCAGCATTTTAAGTATTTTCATCTTTTCTTCGTTCATGGTTTCCCCTCCATTCACTCCAGTTCCCTTAACAGCTTTATCGCCTCCGAGGCCTGGATCCCGCCCTGCTCCAGTTTCTCCACTATTTCAAGCCGCCGCCGCTTCGCTTCGCTCTGAAGCTGACCCAGACCGAGCCGCGCAAGCAAGGCCTCCAGCCGGGATTTAACCGTTGGGTACGAGATGCCCAGACACCGCTCCACTTCTTTTATGCTCCCGCGGGCCGACAGAAAAACTTTCAGGAACCTATCCTCCTCTTCATTCAGGCAGGCTAATTCCGGCAATTCAAAATTGCCTTTAACAAGAGTCTTGCACTCATCGCAACAAAGCTCCGTCACCATTATCTTCCCGCTGCACGAAGGGCATTTATTAGGAATATTCATATTATTTATCTAATCATTGATTTTATTGATATGTGAATCAACTTATCAAAATTATAGCACATATAATCAATATTGTCAATATTTAACCTGAATCCCGCAGTTGGAAGCGGTTTCCATAGGAAAATCAGGCGGACAGAATTATTCTGCAGGATTTGTCCACTAAATTGTATCCCTGGGTGGCGCAAAAGTGCGGCAAAGTCCACCCGCCCGCGAAGCAGGCGTCGCGCCCAGCGCTATGCGCGCCCGGCCCGACGAGGTGGCCGCCTGAAGCGCACAGCGCCCGATACGGCACCGCCACAGGCTTGTGCCTCCCGGAGGGCGCCCGCTATGCGGGCGGAAAACTTCAACTGAAGTTTTCAGGTTAAATTCCTACATATGTGCCGCGCCGGGAGGGGGGGGGAACAAAAAAGAGCCAGGCTGAACGCCTGGCTCTTTTGATATCGCTCAACCAAAGAATATAAAAAACGCTATTTTTTCTCTATGGAGATAAATGGGACGCCGGCGCCGACGTAACCGGGCAGGACGCCGTTCCATTTTTCTATGGCTTTAAGCTGGGCGTCCACTTTCCGCAGCTCGATAAGAGCCGGGGTGACCTGCTCGCGCTGCATACGCAGAGCCTCGGCCTCTCCACGCGATTTGGCGATCTGCTGCTCGGCGTCGCGTTTGGCTTTCTCGACGAGCTTTTCGGACATCTTGGCCTGCTGCTCGGCCACCTGCTTATCCTCCACGGCCTTAAGAAACTGATCGGTGAAGTCCAGATCCACGACGGAGATGTCCGTGACTACTATCTCCTGCTTCATCAGCTTCTCCTTGACGTCCCTGTTTATCTCCTCCACGAGCAGATTCCTGTCGGCGATGATCTTTTCGGCGGAAAACTTGGCCGCTATGGATTTAAAAATCTCCTGCACGGTCGGATCCACCACTGTGTTCACGTAGCGGGGGCCGAGATTCCTGTAAACGCTCACCACCGTGGCCTTTTGTATGCGGTGATTCACCACGACATGAGCGCTCATCGTCTGCAGATCCTTGGAGAAAGCCTGGGTTTTAATGTCGGCGCGCTGTATCTGAATGGAAAACTTGATAATGGACTCCATGAGGGGAATCTTAAAATGCAGCCCCTCTTCGTAAGAATCCACGATCTTCCCCAGGCGCGTCTTAATGGCCACTTCGCCGGGAGAAACGATAAAAAACGACCCCAGCATAACCACCGCCAACGCGAAAACCGAAAACGCCGCCGTAAGCTTGCCCGCGATATCTTTTTCCATGCGAATGCCTCCGGAATATTTATTTTTTATACTTTTAAGCAGATCGTCAAAATCCAACGGCTCATCATTCATACACAAGGATTATACCGTATCCGGGAGGGAAAACTCAACCGCACCAAATCCTCCGATAAGCGTCAACCCCTGCGACCGATCGCTTCCGCAATGTCCTGTATGGGAAAGATGGCGGCGGGGCATAACTGGAGGGGTGCCAGCCATGGGTCGGATCGGGGCGAGGGGAACCGGCGCGAAGTCGCCGGGCCCCGCAGGCCCGATGGGCCCCATGGCTGGCAGGCCCCCGCACTTGCAGCCCGCCGCCATTTTTCCAATATGGGGGACAGTTCCGCCCCAGGGCTACTCAGTCCCAGCCCATATCGTCCATGGGATCCGTTTGCGGGGGAGGGTTGTCCGGAACGGGGGCACGGGGAGGGGGGGAACCTTTCATATTCAACGCCGGGCGCGGCGGCGGAACCGGGGCCGGGGGGGCGGGGCGCTCCCGGTTTTCAAGCGCGGCGGCGGGGATGGCCCAATTGCGGCCGACACGAAAGGCCTCCAATTGCCCTTTTTTCACTTTTTTAAACACGGCTATGCGCGAAATACCCATAACCGCCGCCGCCTCGGGCACAGAAAAAAATTCTCTATTCTCAGCCATAGCTCAGACTTGCACGACCGATAAGCCATTAATGTTAACCCGTGTTAACCATTTTATTATACCATAAAATTTTCAAACCATAAGCGGCAACCCACAACCTATAATCCAGACAAACCGTACGCACATGGTTAACCAATGTTAACCACACCAAGATCAGCATTAACCTGAATCCTGCAGTTGGAAGCGGTTTCCATAGGAAAATCAGGCGGACAGAATTATTCTGCAGGATTCCCCGCGAAGCGGGCGGCGGGCCCAGCGCTATGCGCGCCTGGCCCGACGAGGTGTATGCCTCCCGGAGGGCGCCCGCTATGCGGGCGGAAAACTTCAACTGAAGTTTTCAGGTTAAAGACACTCAACTTTCAGCCAAAAACCAACAAAACGGAGCGGGGGAGGCTGAGGCTAGGGGAAAGAGCCCTCGCCCCTTAATTATAAGGAATAAAATTTATATACTATAATCTGACCTTATGAAGATCCTGATTTTGGGCGGAACCGGTTTTTTCGGCAAGGAAACGGCCAGACTGCTCCTGGAAAAGGGCAATGAGGTTACGGTGTTTTCGCGGCGCGCGCCGGTGGAGGATCTGCCGCTTGATATCGTCCAGAGCCGGGGGGATCGCACGGTGGAGATAGACCTGGCCCGGATGGCCACCCAAACCTGGGACGCGGTCATAGATAATATCTGCTATACGGCGGAAGACGCCCAAAAAGCCGTAAGGGTCTTCAGTGGCCGTGCCGGCCTCTATATTTTTACCAGCTCCGCCTCGGTCTACTCGCTGTTCCAGGGGGCCTCGTCTCCTTTCAGGGAAACTCAGACCGAACTTCTGCCGCTTAAGACGGGCCTGAAAGATAAACCCTACTACGCCTACGCGGGCGGCAAATACGCGGCTGAAAAAGTTTTTCTGGACGCTTTCAAGGAAAAGAAATTCCCGGCGCTTATCGTCCGGCCGCCGGTAGTCGTCGGCCCGGGCGACCCGACCCTGCGCGCCTATTCCTACTGGCTGCGGCTGAGCGACGGAGGCCCGCTGATCCTGCCGAACCCCGCGGTTTCGGCCCGCTATATATTTTCAAAAGACCTGGCCCGCGCTTTTGAGCTTATAGTCTCCGCCGGTACGCTCTGCGGGCAGGCTTTCAACTTCGGAGATGCCTGCGTTATAACCCTGGAGGATTTCATAAAACTTTCAGCCCGCATTCTTCACAAGGAACCGGAGCTGGTCGTTCCGGATCACGCCTGGCTGAAAGCCAACGGCTTTAATTCCGAGGCGTCGCCATTTTCAGGGGCTTCGGACTTTATAGTGGATATTTCCAGGGCGGAAAAAACTTTCGGCTGGCGTTCTTCCGAAATGTCTTCCTGGCTGGAGGAAACCATCAACTGGTTCTTTCTTAAATACCTGGGGCCCATGCCGGGGAACTACGCTTCCAGAAAACATGAATTTGAACTGGCCCGGCAGTGGAAAATGAAAGTATAATTTCACAAGGGGACTTTATGAACGCTAAAAACACGGCCGCACGCGCTAAGAAAATAAAGATCCTGCTCATGGACGTGGACGGCGTGCTTACCGACGGCAAGATGTACTACCTCCCCGGCCACACGGGCAAAATGGTGGAGTTCAAGGCTTTCCATGCCCTGGACGGCATCGGCCTGCGGCTTTTAAACCAGTTCGGCTTGCCGACCGGCGTTATCACCGGACGCGAATCGCCCGGCACCGAGGAACGCGCGCGGAACCTGGGCATGAGCTACGCCTACCAGGGCTTCCTCTCGAAACTGGCCCCTCTGCTGGAAATACTGAAACTCACCGGGCTGAAAGAGGAGAACGTGGGATATATAGGGGACGACTGGACCGACATTCCCGTGCTCAGACGAGCCGGGCTTGCCTGCGCGCCCAGCAATGCCATGCCGGAGGTAAAGCGCGTTTCCCATATTGTAACCAAAAAAGCGGGCGGCGAGGGGGCGGTGCGGGAAGTCTGCGATCTCATACTCAAGAGCCAGGGGCACTGGAAAAAAATGATGCAATATGTCGAGACATCGAGCTGGCCGTCCCCTGCGAAGCCGCCGATGAAAGTGGTGTTGAAGTCTAAAATCAAATACGCGCTTATGATCTGCGTTCTGGCGGCGGTCGCGGTACCGCAGGCCCGCGCCGTTCAGGACGACGACCTTAACGAACCGGCGCTGTCCACCGACGCCGCGAGAGCCGATTATGCTTCCGAAGAAGACGAAGCGCTGGGCTATATTCAGGAATCCGATGAAGACCTGGCGGGCTTCGTCCAGGATTATGTGCAGAAAGACACGGCGCTGAAAGGCGCTTTTTTTCTGGAAGACCCCGCTTCCGGCAGGATCCTGAAGCTGACCCTGGACGCGGCGCCGAAAAGATCGCCCGGCGGCTCCGACAATTCAAAAGTCCTGGAGGCGGCGTTCAACGGCCCCGGCGGGCAAAAATATCAGGTTCTTTTCCATATCCGGAGCGCCGGATTCGGCGGAATAGATATTTTTAAGATAGAACTCAGGAAACCGGTAAAAATTAAAAGCCCCGCCCAAACTAAATCGAAGAAAAAAACCTGAATATCACATGACCTTATATTTCACCGCTTTCGGCGCTGGAGTTATGTCGTTCTTCTCTCCCTGCGTGCTGCCGCTTCTGCCGGGCTACCTCTCCATGCTTTCCGGGGTTTCGGCCGGGGAACTGCTTAAAGGCGGCGACGGCGCGGCCGTAAAAAAAGTAGTTCTCAACGCCCTGGTCTTCGTGTCCGGATTCTCGCTGGCTTTTTCCCTGATGGGCGCGGCCGCCTCCGCCATGGGGGGATTGCTTGCGGCCCACAAAGGGACTTTGTTGAAAGTTTTCGGCGTGATGATGGCCCTTCTCGGCGTGCATATGACCGGCCTGGTCAATCTGAACCCGCTGAATTACGATAAGCGTTTTTCGATGCGGACGCTGGGCGGGAACTATCCCGGTTCTTTCCTTATGGGTTTCGCTTTCGCGCTGGGCTGGTCGCCGTGCATAGGGCCGATCCTGGCCTCGATCCTGGCCATGGCGGCTGTTTCCGGGGGGACTTATAAGGGGATCTCGCTGCTGCTGGCTTATTCGGCGGGCCTCGCGGCGCCCCTTATGCTGGCGGCGCTGCTCACGGCCCAGTTTTTCGCTTTTGTCGGCAGATTCAAAAAAGCTTTGCGCCTGGTGGAGGCGGCCGCCGGTGTTGTCCTGATCGCGGCGGGCATTCTGCTCTTTTTTAACCGGCTGATGTTCCTCGACTAAATTTCAGTCTTCACGCTTTACTACCGTCCTTGAGCCGGGTTTTACCAGCGGCAGGCCCTTCGCGCAGAGGGGGCAGTCGTCCGGACTGTAAACTTTCAGATCCAGCGTCAGGAGGCTGGCGGAGGGGAAATAGAAAGACCGGCCGCCCATGCGGTTGATCACGGAAAGTGCGCCCAGCACTTCGGCGCGGGCTTTTTTTACCGTCTCAAAAACCTCCATGGTGGATCTGCCGGTGGTGAAAACATCCTCCACGATCAGAACCTTTGCGCCGGCCGGCAGCGAAAAACCCCGGCGCAGCGCCATTATGTTATTGTCCCGTTCGGTGAACATAAAATCCACGCCGAAAGCGCGCGCGACCTCATGCCCTATAATAAGCCCGCCAAGCGCCGGAGAAAGAATGAGATCGGGCCTGGGGCCTTTCCATATTTTTTTGAGTTCAGCCCCCAGGGCCGCGGCTTTGGCGGGGTCTTTCAGCGACAAAGCGCACTGGACGTAATCCGGGCTGTGCAGCCCTGAAGAAAGCAGAAAATGCCCCTCCATAAGCGCCCCGCTCTTGCGCAGCTGCGAATAAATTTTTTTCTCACGAGCCGTCATTTCAGTTCCTCCAGTATTCCGCGGACCGCCGCGGCGGGATCCGGGGCCTTGAGCACCGGCCTGCCTGCCACTATAAAATCGGCTCCCGCAGCCCTGGCCCCGGCGGGGGTCAGTGTACGCTTCTGATCGTCGCCTCCGGCTTCGAACCTTATCCCTGGCGTGATCACTTTAAGCGCGGCGCCGAAACGCTTTTTCACCGCCGCAGCCTCCCGGGGGGAGCAGACAACGCCGTCGGCCCCGTTCTCCGCGCCCATGGCGGCCAGGACGGACACGGTCTTCGCTATCCCGCTCTTAAAACCGGCGCGGGCGAACGAGCTTTCGTCGAAACTGGTCAGCACCGTTATTCCCCAGAGACGCGGCCTTCTTTTAAGGGAGGCGGCGGCCTTAAGCATCTCCGGCCCGCCGGAGAGGTGCAGGGACACGGAATATACTCCCAGGCGCGCCGCGCTTTCTACGGCGTTCCTGACGGTGTTGGGAATATCGTTGAATTTGAGATCCAGAAAGACTTTGCCTCCGTATTTATGGACCAGCTCAACCGCCCGGGGGCCCGCGAGAGTGAAAAGACCGGAGCCGACTTTGTAGACGACCGGCAGACCCCTGAGTTTTTTGAGCAGGGCTTCGGCGGTTTTAAGATCAGGCGTGTCGAGCGCGACTATTAATCCGGTTTGGTTCATCTGAATTTATTCTTAGCGCGGTTTTGCGCGTTAAAGCCGGTCTTTTCCAGATACTTCAGGATCGCCCTTACCAGGAATGGCCCTTCGTAAATAAGGCCGGAATAGACCTGTACCAGATCCGCGCCTAGGCGGAGCTTCTCGGCGGCTGACGGCCCGTCGAAAATCCCGCCGGCGCCGATCAGCGGCGCCCGCCCAGCCGCCAGCGCGGAAACTTTTTCAAGCATCTCGTTCGCGATCCCGCGCAGCGGCCGTCCGCTGAGTCCTCCCTCGTAGGAATGCCACCGCGCCGGGAGATGCCCGCGCCTGACCGTGGTGTTGGCTACGATAAGCCCCAGGCCGCGCTCCACGGCGCTGCTTACCAGATCTTTAAGCTCAGCGTCTTCCAGTTCCGGGGAGATCTTCACGAAAACGGGTTTTTTTGCCGCCTGGCCGCTTACAAAATCCATAACCGGATCCAGCAGCCGCGCCAGGCGTTCTTTCTGGTGCAGCGCGCGCAGCTGTAAAGTGTTGGGGGAACTGATGTTCAGCGTGAAATAATCGCCGAAAGGATAGAGAACTTTGAGCGCCTCAACGTAGTTCTTCGGCGCGTCTTCCAGCGAACAGTCGGCGTTTTTGCCGATATTCAGCCCCAGCGGCACGCCGGCGGGCCCCAGCCGCTCAAGTCTGCGGGCGGCTTCGTAGGCGCCGACATTATTAAAACCCATGCGGTTTATGATGCCCTGGTGCTCTCCCAGGCGGAAGACCCGCGGCCGGGGGTTGCCGTTCTGGGCGCGCAGGGTCAAGGTGCCCAATTCCAGAAAACCGAATCCCAGTCTGGCCAGAATATGCGGCGCCTCGCAGTTCTTGTCGAAACCCGCCGCTAGTCCCACCGGATTTCTGAACCGGATACCGGCCACAGTAACAGGGATTTCCGTAGCTCTGGCCATCAGCTCTATGATCAGTTGCGCCGGCCCGATACTCTGCAGGGTTCTGGCGCTTTTAATAACGGCGTCATGAACCGTTTCCGGGTCGAAAGTAAAAAGTATTTTGCGCAAGATCTGTCTGTATAAGAAGCCCATAGAGATTGCCTGATAAGAGACCAGTTAGGTTAAGCTCCGGTTAATTTTACCTTTAAATACCGGCATTAGGAAACAGACATTATCTCCCCTAATCCTCCGCTAACAGGCCTGCGTCATTGATGAGAAGATTTCACCCATTGGGTGAAAGTGGAAAATGACGGCGGACTGCAAGTTCGGGATGGCCGTTGCGGCCAGGTCTGCGTCCTGTCAGCCATGGGGCCCATCGGGCCGGAAGGGGCCCGGCGACTGACCTATGGGCGTGCCGCAACAGGGCCTATGGCCAACAGGCGGCCTTCGCGCCGGTTCCCCTTTCGGCCCGATCCAACCCATGGCTGCCACCCCTCCAGGTATACCCCGCCGCCATCCTTCCAACACAACCTTAAAAACAAACCTCTATTTTGTCCGCGAGGCACCCAAACTGCAAGATGGGTACCGAATGAAGAAATAATGATTTTAAGGGGGGCCACGGACGGCGGGGGAAGCACCGGTGGTTTTATAAAATTTACTGTTCCCTATACCGGGCGGGTAATTCAAGTAGTAATTTGGGCGGGGTCAATATATTGTATTTTCAGATTGGAATGCCGAGCGACCATCAAGTGTGTAAATTTTACTAAGGGGTGCCGATGGACAGCCTTTTTGTCCCGCAGGCCGCCGAGTGGACTACACTGCCGTTAAGTTTTGCTACGGACACTGGGCTCGTGAAGCACAAAGGCTGTCCATCGGCAGGCCCCCGGTTTTACTATCCTGCGGTTCGTTAACCCAAAGCCGATAGGATTACCGCTTATCGGAGGATTTGGGATCTCCTGAAAACGAAACGCCCGGCGACCATCGTCGCGGCGGCGCGGCCTTTAAGACGCCGGCCTATAAAGGGGGAATTAGCGGATCTGGAATAAAAACGCGGCCCCACCCGGTATTCGACGAACGGCTCTATCAGCGTAAGATCCGCGTCCATCCCCGGCGCCAGCCCTCCCTTTTTCTTCAAGCCCAGGATCCGGGCCGGGTTGGCGCTCATAAGTTCCGCCAGCCGCAGCCTGGAGATAACGCCCTTATGCACCAGTTCGGTGAGCGCCAGCCCCAGCATTGTCTCAAGACCTGTTACGCCAAAGGGCGCCTTTATCATACCTTTGGTTTTCTCGGCGGCCGGATGCGGCGCGTGATCCGAAGCTATAACGTCTATAGTCCCGTCCGCCAGCCCTTTTATGAGGGCCGCGCGGTCGTCCCGCTCCCGCAGAGGCGGTTTCATTTTAAAAGCGGCGTTTCGGACGTCTTCGCAGGTCAGAGTGAAATAATGGGGACAGGTCTCGGCCGTTACCCTGATACCTCTCCTCCTGGCGGCGGCGGCCAGTTCGACGCTTTCAAGACAGCTCAGGTGCTGGAGATGGAGCGGCCCGCCGGTCGCGCCGGCGAGCAGCAGGTCGCGCAGCACCATATATGTTTCCGCTTCCCTCGGGATGCCGGGGACGCCAAGCCGGCGCGCCCGCGCGCATTCGTGCATCACTCCGGGGCCGGTCAAATGCGAAGCTTCCGCGTGCTCCAGCACCGGAGTTTTCAGTTTTTTAGCCAGCCTGAGAGCTTTCGTGAGAAGTTTAGAATTCTCCACACAGGCTCCATCGTCGGTGAAAGCGAGCGCGCCCGCCGCTTTAAGGGCTTTGAGGCCGGCCAGTTCCCGGCCGGCGCGGCCGCGGGTGACAGCGGCGGAAAAATAAATATTCACCGGCAGGGCGGCGGCCTTCTCCGAGAGCCGCCGGAGAAGCGCGGGGCTGTCGGCCGGGGGCTCGGTATTGGGCATGGCCAGAATGGAGGTGATCCCGCCGGCGGCGGCCGCGCGGGCCGCGCTTGCCAGGTTTTCGGCCCGCTCCATACCCGGCTCGCGGGTATGGACATGCATATCTATCAGCCCGGGCATGAGCCAGAGTCCGGAAGCGTCAAAGAGCTCAAAACTTCCGCGGGCCGTTCCCGGAAAGCCGGGCCCCAGGGACTTTATGCGGCCGTCCTCGATGAACAGGTTCAGTTTTTTTTCGAGTTTGCGCGCGGGGTCTATCACCAGCGCGTTTTGAATAAGAAGTCTCGGCATTACTTTTTCTTTTTGGATTCTTTCAGAAAGTAATACAGGCCGGCCAGGAGAGCGGCGGCTGCGAGCAGCCAGGCGGGATTGGAAATCGCCTTTTTGTTTTCCGGCGGCGCCGCTGAAACGGCAGGTTCTACGGCTGGAGCGGCCGGGATCAATTGCGCTTTGGGAGCTCCCTGTCTGAGGGCCGCGGTTTTGCTCTGTCCTTGTTGCAAAGAAGCGCCGTCTCCGCCGGAACGTTTAGGTTCGATCTTTATTTCCGCTTTTTTGAGTTCCGCCATAAAAGGCGTCACTTTTTTTATTTGGGGTTTGCAGGCGTCGGAAGCCTTGTCGCAGCCGTCATCGGCCCGGATGCCGGAGGCCAGGGCAAGGATCAGGGCGGGGAAAATGATTAAATTTTTCATATCAGCGGCCGTTAAAAGACGAGATTTCCTCCAGCGTTTTTCTCTTGCGGGGCGGCGGAGCTTCGTCGGCGTAACCCACACTCAACATGATCTCTACTTTGAGACCGGCGGGCAGGCCCAGGGCTTTAGCGGCGCCTTTGGCGTCAAACCAGCCTAGCCAGCAGGTACCGAGCCCCTGCTCTTCGGCGGCCAGGACGAAATGCTCGGCGGCGATGCCGATATCTATCAGGCGGAAATTTGTGTCCCGCACCTGGTTGCCCAGCCAGGCGGTGAGTTTACCTTTTTGGGAAACTACCGCCACGAGGGCTCCGGCCCGGGCGGCGAATCCGGTGGAGGAATAAAGGCCCGAAAAAGCGGCGGCGGCCAGCTTTTCTTTTAAGTCGGGGGCGTCCACGACTATGAATTTATAGGGCTGGGCGTTGCAGGCCGAAGGGGCCAGGCGCGCGGCCTCCAGGCAGGCGAGAAGTTTTTCTCTTTCCACGGGCACGGGGTTATATTTGCGCACGCTGCGCCGCTCAGAAACAAGTTTAAAAAAATGATTCTCCCGCATAACTGATATTGTATAAAAAAGAACGCAGCAAACCCTCCCCAAAGAATTATCCAATGCAAGATGAGCCTGAAAGCGGGACGCTGCTTAAATGCTCAAATGGGAATAATTCAACCCGGTTTTGACGGTGGCGACTGCGAAAACTATTCCTGAAATGTGAACAGGCTTATGAACACGTGGATGCGCTGCCGCCGGGTGCCCCGTGGCTGCGGACAATTTAATGGACGTGATGCTGGGTGTGGGAGGGCTTGAATGACATTTCCAGCCCCGAAGCGCTTAATATCCCCATAAATGTTTTTAATTCTGGGTTTCCTTTTTTCGAAAGCGTCTTATAAACACCCGCTCTTGAAAGGGAAATTTTTTTGGCCATTTTGGAGATGCCATGAGCCCTGACTACCTGGGCTAACACGGCAAGCATAAGCGCCGGATCATTTTCTTCTACGGCGGCATTCATATACAGCGCGGCTTCTTTGGGATCTTTAAGCGCTTTATTTAAATAGTCGTCATGGGTTCTGTAGTTTTTCATAAATTCCTCTTATAATCGTCCCAGTACTCAATCGCCTTTTTAATATCTTTTGCCTGACTGCTTTTGTCTCCGGCGCAAAGTAAAACGATTACTTCATTGCCATGGAGCCCGATATAAACCCTGTATCCCGGACCGTAATCAATTCTGAGTTCGATAATTCCATGAGCGATCTTTTTATGGTCGCCAAAATTCCCGAGCTCCGCGCGGGTAACCCGCACTCTGATTTTGGCGGCTCCGAGGCGGTTTTTGAGCGAATCAACGTATTTGGTATACGCTTCAATTCCCGCATTTGTCTTATAGATTATCGACTTTTTAATCATCGATAATAGTGTACACTATAGTTTACATCTAGTCAAGGGCTATTTCACAAAAGATAAATGCCGTAAAAACAATGCTTTGGACGGATAAGGTGACACACAACTTAATTCCCGCTTAATTAAGTTGTGTGTCACTTAATCTTCAGGCCGAAGGGGCCAGGCGCGCGGCCTCCAGGCAGGCGAGAAGTTTTTCTCTTTCCACGGGCACGGGGTTATATTTGCGCACGCTGCGCCGCTCAGAAACAAGTTTAAAAAAATGATTCTCCCGCATAACTGATATTGTATAAAAAAGAACGCAGCAAACCCTCCCCAAAGAATTATCCAATGCAAGATGAGCCTGAAAGCGGGACGCTGCTTAAATGCTCAAATGGGAATAATTCAACCCGGTTTTGACGGTGGCGACTGCGAAAACTATTCCTGAAATGTGAACAGGCTTATGAACACGTGGATGCGCTGCCGCCGGGTGCCCCGTGGCTGCGGACAATTTAATGGACGTGATGCTGGGTGTGGGAGGGCTTGAATGACATTTCCAGCCCCGAAGCGCTTAATATCCCCATAAATGTTTTTAATTCTGGGTTTCCTTTTTTCGAAAGCGTCTTATAAACACCCGCTCTTGAAAGGGAAATTTTTTTGGCCATTTTGGAGATGCCATGAGCCCTGACTACCTGGGCTAACACGGCAAGCATAAGCGCCGGATCATTTTCTTCTACGGCGGCATTCATATACAGCGCGGCTTCTTTGGGATCTTTAAGCGCTTTATTTAAATAGTCGTCATGGGTTCTGTAGTTTTTCATAAATTCCTCTTATAATCGTCCCAGTACTCAATCGCCTTTTTAATATCTTTTGCCTGACTGCTTTTGTCTCCGGCGCAAAGTAAAACGATTACTTCATTGCCATGGAGCCCGATATAAACCCTGTATCCCGGACCGTAATCAATTCTGAGTTCGATAATTCCATGAGCGATCTTTTTATGGTCGCCAAAATTCCCGAGCTCCGCGCGGGTAACCCGCACTCTGATTTTGGCGGCTCCGAGGCGGTTTTTGAGCGAATCAACGTATTTGGTATACGCTTCAATTCCCGCATTTGTCTTATAGATTATCGACTTTTTAATCATCGATAATAGTGTACACTATAGTTTACATCTAGTCAAGGGCTATTTCACAAAAGATAAATGCCGTAAAAACAATGCTTTGGACGGATAAGGTGACACACAACTTAATTCCCGCTTAATTAAGTTGTGTGTCACTTAATCTTCAGGCCGAAGGGGCCAGGCGCGCGGCCTCCAGGCAGGCGAGAAGTTTTTCTCTTTCCACGGGCACGGGGTTATATTTGCGCACGCTGCGCCGCTCAGAAACAAGTTTAAAAAAAGGAGTTTCCCTCATAATGAATATTGTATAAAAAAGAAGACACCACACCCGCCATGGAAAATTATCCAACGCATGATGAGCCTGAAAACAGGGTAACATCAAGACTTCTGTGTGATTTCCCGGTGCAGGGTTCGCGGGGCCTGTCAGGGGCCCGGAACGCGGAACCGGCGTCGCGCACACCGTGCGCGCGCCTCCGTTCCTCGGCCTCCGCGCTTCGTATGCTCAGCCTCCGGACGGTTCCGCTTATCCGGCTCCCCTGCCACCCGCTCCACCGACATCGCCAGAGGGCTTATCCTTCCAAATCATCCTCCAGACGCTCTACGGCTTCAGGCGTGATAGAACGCCATGTCCTTGCTTAGGTCTTAAACGCTTTTATTGCCAGACTATAATTCTCAGCATTATGATAAGGTTCTTCGGGGCCCGTAATTTTCAAATAAAGCCTGCGGCAGGCCCCGCGAACTTACAGCCTGCCGTTACCTCATACTATCAGAAAAGGGAGACCTAGTCACGGAATTCACGACGGAATCACTACGAGAGATTTCAGACTCATCCTTGGATTGGAAAATGCTCTGGCATGGCGGCGGGTAGCGATTAATACTCCCTATATGATGGCGTGCTTGTGATAAAAAGCCCCCGCAAACAAGCCGGGGGCTTTTTAACATTCCCGATTTTAACTTTTACAATGACAACTTCATGTTTTATTAAATGTCTAATTCACTGGTCACTGTGATGGCATTAGCGTCTTCCACAACATCCACTTTAAACCCACGCACTCTCCTTTCCTGGGCTTCCTCCAACACATCCGCGCGGGTAAACATTTTTTTAGGGAACATCTCTATCATGGTCAGTGTCCCAGCCTTTCCACCAGGAAACTTGGTGGTAAGCTCATAACCGTAATCGGTTGCCTTGTACTCCGCAAGTAAAGCCCCACTTTCCCTTCGCATATCACGTTCAACTATTACATTAACAAGGCCATAGTTCGCGGGGAATCTTTCTATTATGAACAGCGTGCCCTGATTCTTATCCGCGTCAGCGCTTTTCTTGACCTTAGCCGCGGCGGCGACTGGAAGTATGCCCGCATTCTCAAGCGTAGAAGACGGCGCCTCCAATTTGAGTTCTTTTATCGCGCTAGCCGCATAAGAATTCCCAAGAACTATTACGCCGAGAACTGCCGCAAAAAATACTTTTTTCATATTTCCCCATCCTCCTGTATATAATCTGCAAGTCCAACCTGCTCCTCTTGCAGTGCGGGCAAGTTGCCCATGCTCATCAAACTTCTACATCCACCCGATGGTTATAGTTTAATGGAAACCGTAACTTTTACCAAGGGCTGAAAGGGGCCAATTTTGCGGGTCTTTGGACCTATGAGTTGTTTTACCAACAGCGGAAGTAAAGTGCTGAGCGGATAATTTCCTGTGGGCGGGTAAATGTTTTTTTAAAAGTTTATGTATGTGCCGGGGACGTGGTCTGGAACGCTGGAGCGGGTGACGTCGGTTTCCCCGGCCGCCCATTTAGGGGCTTAAATCCGGCAGTCGGAGCGTATCCCTCCGGGACGGTGAGGATGTTCGAGCCCGAAAGCTTTGTCTTTCGGGCGAGTTCCGGAACCGGCGGAGACTGCCGGATTTCTTCCCTGTAAGCCCCGATCCCGGGCGGCCGGGGAAACCGGCGGCGCCCGCGAACCTCATTTTACCCGCAGGACACCCTAAACTCAAGCGGCTTCCGTAGAGAGCGTCTCAATTTTTTGGGGGGTTGCGAAAGTGCGGTTTTAGATCACGTTCGTGCGCTGGAACTTGCGGGCGATCTCTGAGGGGGAAATGTAGAAAAGCGTCGGGCGGCCGTGGGGGCAGTGGAAACTGTCTTTGGTTCCTTTCAGATCCTCTATAAGCCGCAGCGCTTCGGCGGGCTTGATGTAGTCGTGAGCCTTGACCGACTTCTTGCACGCCATCGTCGCCACCGTATTGCGCTTCAGATCCTCCGAGGCCTTTTCCGGCTCGCCCAGCACTTCCGCCAGATAGCCCAGGAACCCGCTCAGCGCCTCGGGGGTAAAATAGAACAGCGCCGGCGTGGAGTGCAGCCTGAGCGTCACAGCCCCGAACCTCTCTATCTCAAAACCCGCCTTGTCCAGCCATTCCTTCCACTTCAAAACCGTCTCGATCTGCGACCTGGGCAGTTCCACCGACACCGGCAGCATCAGCGGCTGGACCTTTATCGCGCCGCTGGAAAACTCCTCCAGGTACTTCTCGAACAGGATCCTCTCCTGCGCCGCGTGCTGGTCCATCACCAGCAGCCCTCCCCCGGACTCGAACAGAAGATAACTCTTAGCTATCTGACCCAGATAGGAAATGGGGGGCAGATACCAGTTGGGCGTTTCCCCGTTCTCACCGGAAACCGGTTCAAGGCGAAGTGTTTCCTGGCTGAACAACTCCGGCCCCTGCTCCGGGGCTCCGCCGCATTGCGCCGCCCCCGGTTCCGCGGCCCGCGAGGCCCCGCCGGCCGCCGGCCCGCTCAAAGCCACTGAGGCCGTCTGCTTTTTCAGGATCTCGTTATAAACGGTGCTGGAAAGTTTCTTGAACACTTCGTTCTCGGAAGCGAACTTCACGTCTTTTTTCTGCGGGTGGATGTTGACGTCGAAATCCGCCGGGTTCAGGTCCAGGAACAGGACGCAGGCCGGGTGCTTGTCGCCGCGCATGGAGTCATAGCCCCGGTACAGCGCCTGCTGTATGACGCGGGAAGCCACGGGCCGCTTGTTCACGAAGAAGTGCTGGTTGATCCGCGTAGCCGAGAGCGAATCCGGCTTCGAGATGAGGCCGTAGACGGAAAGGGCCGGGTTCCGGCCCTCTATTTTTATAAGCCCCTGGTGGATGTTTTTGCCGAAGATCACGCCGGCGCGGTCCTTCAGCGCGGCCCAGAAATCTTCTCCGCCCGGGGGCATGGAGAAGATCTCCGCCCCGTCCATATTCAGCGTGAAGCCGATGTCGAGATTAGCCAGGGCCGCTTCCTCCACGGTACGGATGAGGTGGGCGCGCTCGGACGGTTCGCTCCTCATGAACTTGGCGCGCGCCGGGGTGTTGAAAAAAAGATCGGAGACTTCCACCGTGGCGCCTTTCACCGGCGGGGTTTTGGCCTCGGAAAGCACGCGCCCGCCCTCGCCGGAAATGGAATTACCCGTTTCGGCGCCGGCCTTACAACTGGTGATCGCCAGTTTTGAAACCGCGAAAATGGAATAAAGAGCTTCGCCGCGAAAGCCGAAAGTGGCGATCTTGTCCAGGTCCTCGAAAGAGCGCAGCTTGCTGGTGGCGTGGCGGCCGACCGAAAGTTTCAGGTCCTCCAGGTCCATGCCCTTGCCGTCGTCATTCACCCGTATCAGACGCTTGCCGGCTTTTTTTATATCCACGGTTATCCGGGACGCGCCGGCGTCCACCGCGTTCTCCAGCAACTCCTTCAGAACGGAAGCGGGGCGCTCGATAACCTCGCCCGCGGCGATCTTGGCTATCACGTCTTCCGGCAGCGTTTGGATTTCGGACATTCGTTTTATTTAAGCCGTTTTTTCCATTCTATGATGGTATTCAGGGCCTGCAACGGGGACATACCGTCCGGTTCGCAGAGTTTTATTTCGTCCAGAACGGGATGTCCGGAAAAGATGGGAAGCAGCGGCGTGACATTTTCTTCCGAGTCCGCCACCTCTATATTGCCCTTGGTCTCAAGGACATGGAGGATCTCTTTTGCGCGCCTGATGGCCGCGTCCGGCAGGCCGGCCAGCTGGGCCACGTGGATGCCGTAGGATTTATCGGCCGGGCCGGGCGAGATCTTGTGCAGAAAAACCACTTCGGTCTTGCCGGCGGAGTTCGTCCACTCCTTTACCGATACGTTGCAGTTCTTTATGCCGGGGAATTTTTCCGCGAGCTCGGTCAGTTCGAAATAATGGGTGGCGAAGAGAACCTTGGGCCCGCCGGCCGCCTTGTAGAGATATTCGACCACCGCCCAGGCGATGGAAATACCGTCGAAAGTGGAAGTGCCGCGCCCCACTTCGTCCAGCAGGATCAGGCTTTTAGGCGTGGCCAGGCTTAAAATAGCGGCGGTCTCGCGCATTTCCACCATAAAGGTGGACTCGCCGCGGGACAGCCTGTCCTGCGCCCCTATCCGGGTCATGATGCGGTCGGTAACGCCGATGGCGGCCGAGCGGGCCGGCACAAAACCGCCCATCTGGGCCATGATGACGATCAGCGCGCTCTGGCGCAGGTAAACGCTCTTGCCGCTCATGTTGGGGCCGGTAAGAATTATGATCTGTGGATCCTTGTCTCCGAGATTCAGGTCGTTCGGCACGAAAGAGCCGGCCGGCAGATAACGCTCGGCCACGGGATGGCGGCCTTCTTCTATGACCAGTTCGGCCCCGGCGGACATGACGGGGCGCACAAAATCGTATTTAAGGGCGCTCTCGGCCAGCGCGTAGAAAACGTCCAGTTCCGCGGCGGCGAGGGCAAAAACCCGGAGCTCCTTTAAATTCGAGAGCAGCAGTTCCCTGACCTCTCCGAAGAGATGGGCCTCCAGCTTAAGGATCCTTTCTTCCGCGCCCAGGATCTTTGATTCCAGCGTCTTCAGTTCTTCGGTGATGAAGCGTTCCGCGTTGACCAGGGTCTGTTTGCGCGTGTAGTAATGCGGCACTTTGGGCAGGTGGGGCCTTGTGACTTCCAGATAATAACCGAAAACGGAATTATAGCCGACTTTGAGCGAAGGGATCTGGGTCTTTTCTCTTTCTCTCGCCTCTATGTCCGACAGCGTTTTCTGGCTGTTCTTGCGGAGCGCCCGGAGTTCGTCCAGTTCGGGGCTGTAATTCTCCCTGATGACCCCGCCGTCGGAAAGGCGGGCCGGCGGAACCTCGGCCACGGCCCGGTCCAGGACTTCGCGCAGACCGCCCAGGGGGAGGGAGACGGACTCCACCCGGCCGGCAAGCTCCGGAACGCATTCAAAAAACCGCGAGGAACTTAAAAGCAGCTTAAGCCGCGCCAGCTGCCCCAAAGCCTTGCGGACCGCGGCGGCGTCCCTGGGGCCCGCGCTCATATTCACAACGCGGCCCAGCACCCGTTCGATATCCGGTATCCGGGAGAGGAGGTCGGAAAGGCTTTCCCGGTCCTCGCGGTTCCGGGTAAGAAAAGCGGTGAACTGCTGGCGGGTATTGATCTCGTGCAGTTCCGTCAGCGGCTCAAGGATCCATTTTTTGAGCATTCTGGAGCCCATGGAAGTCCTGGCGCAATCCAGCACGCCCCAGAGAGTCCTGGAATCCTCCCCGTATTCGGCGTTCACAAGCTCCAGGGTTTTTATGGCCGATTCATCCAGCTGCATCCGGTTGGACGGTTCGAAAAAAACCGGGGAAAACGATTCTCTCAGGCCCGGCTGATTTTCTCTTATATAAGCCGCGGCTTTAAGCGCGGTCTTCAGCGCCAGCTTGTTGTTCTGCCAGACCGCTCCGCGCTGCCAGGCCGCCTCGCTCTCCGCCGCGCTGCGCGCTCCGCGCCCCAAATCCCCGTTCCATTCGCTCAGAACCGCGCCATCCGAGGCCAGCGCCCGCTTCCTGATCTCGGCGATGACTTTGGCGTCGCCGATGATCTCGGAAGGCGAAATACGGGAGAGCAGGGCCGAAAGCTGATAAAAATCCGGGTCATTCAGGTTCTGGGTGGAAAAAAACTCCCCGGTAGAGGCTTCGATATAAGAGAGGCCCCAGCCCACGATATCTATCGCCACGGCGGCGAGATAGCTGGAAGTACGGGTCTGAAGAAGCTCCTCCTCCACTATGGTGCCGGGGGTTATGAGCCGCACCACTTCGCGCTTGAAGAGTTTGCTTTTTTTTGTTTCCTCGGATGGGGGCGCCGTCTGCTCGCAAATAGCCACTTTGCGGCCGGCGGCCAGGAGTTTGGAGATATAGCCGGAAGAAGAGTGGTAAGGAATGCCGCACATCGGCACTCCGCCCCTGGAGGTAAGCACGACGCCCAGAATGGAACTCGCGGCCCTGGCGTCCTCCGCGAACATTTCGTAAAAGTCGCCAAGCCGGAAGAAAAGTATGGCGTGCGGATATGAACTTTTGAGCGCCGCGTACTGCTGCATCAAAGGCGTATCGGGAATTTCAATGGCTTCTTTCATAGATACTTCGCGTCTCTCATATATTGTAGCAAAAGAGCTTTGGCCTCATTAAGACCGGCGGTTTTCATGAAAGCGCCGCGCAGGGCGGAGGAATCGGGGAAACCTTTGAGCCAGTAGCCCACCAGTTTCCGGGCGCGCACCACGCCCTGGTCTCCTCCATAGAGGGCCGCGTTGAGTTCCAGAAAACGGATGAACAGTTTTATGCGCCGCGCGGGATCCGGCGCGGCCCCGCCGGCCGCGCCTTTCAGGCCCTCCGCTATCTCGCTGAAAACGGAGGGATTTTCCACGGCGGCCCGGCCGATAGCGACGCCGGCGCAGCCTGTCCCGAGTATTCTGGCGGCGTCCGCGGCGGTGCGCGCGCCTCCGTTGCCGAATATGGGGATCCTGACCGCGGCGGCGGTGGCGGCCAGGGCGTCAAAATCCACCGGCCCGGTGTGGAAACTGGAGGCCGGGCGCCCGTGCAGAGTGATGGCCGAGCCCCCGGCGCTTTCTATCACGAGGGCCAGGCGCGGGCTTATCACCTCGCCGGAAACGAGCCCGCAGCGGATCTTGACGGTAACCGGCACGCTCACGGCTTTGACGGTTTTTTTCACTATAGCGTCCAGGATAAGCGGCTCTTTCATCAGCGCCGCGCCGGCGCCGGAACGCAGCACTTTTTTTACCGGGCAGCCGGCGTTTATGTCTATGATGTCGGCGCCCAGTTCTTCGGCGAGTTTAGCGGCCCTGGCCATGCTCCCGGGATCCGCGCCGAAGAGCTGCATCGCGATCGGATGTTCGGAAGGATATATTTCAAGAAGTTTGAGCGATTTTTTGTTCCCGTACCTTATACTTTCCGCGGAAACCATCTCGCTCACCACGAGGCCCGCGCCGCCCTCTATGCAGAGCGAACGGAAAGCCGCGTTGGTGATACCGGCCATGGGGGCGAGCGCCAGGTTATTCCTGAGCTCCACGGATCCTATTTTTAATTTTCTTATCACGGTTTAGCGGCGTAATTGCCGTCGTGCCCGGTGGAAAAATCGCGCGGCCCGCGCTTTTCCACCTCCCTGACTTCGGAGCGGGAGGCCCCGGTCATTGACAGGACTTTGGCCTGGAATTCGGAAGCCTTCCGTTCCGCGTCCAGCATGGCGGCAAGGCCGGTGAACTCTAACGCCATCGGGTTAGCCTCCACCCGCAGCGGTTTTTCGGTCCCGGGCGGCGGCGGGGTGAAATTCTTTTTTTTCACGGAAGCGAATTTCAGGTATGAATGGAAAGCCTGATGGGCGATGATGCCGGCCAGCCAGGGGAGCGACCGCGAAGCGTGCGCGCCGGAAACGGCGGCTACAGGCTGGCCGACGTCCGGATAAAAGCCGGTTTTATCCTCGCTGCGGACGATATAAATATATTTTTTGATAAAAAGGAAAGTGTCCCGGTCGGCCATCCAGATAAGCTTCAAAGCGCCCGTAACCCGCCCCCTGAACTCCGGCGAACCCTGGATCTGAAGCGCGGAAACGGCTTCAGCCGCGTCCCGCGCCGGCGCGGCCTCCTCCGCGGCGGGGAAAACGGGCGCGTTCTCCGCCGGAAGCTCTTTTACCGCGTATTCTTCCGTCCCGCGCCCACGAACGTACCAGAAGACGCCGGCCGTCAGGGCCGCAAGCGGCAGGAGCGCGAGAAGCCTGCGGGTCCGGAAAAAATCAGGCTCCACTTTATTTGAACGCTTTGACGTAAGATTTGTAGAACGCCTGCAGTTCGCCGTCCGGATTCTGGAATTCAAGGAGATGTTTTTTGCAGCCGCGCCGGGAACAGATCTGCACCTGGCCGCCCTCTTTCAGATCAAAGGCGACCATCTGCGCTCCGCAGACGTCGCATTTCCTGGTGCTTTTAAGATCGGCCTTGCACTTGGGGCAGCGGAACCCCGCTATCTTGCCGATCGGCACGCCGACGGAGGTGTCTACCAGATAGCTGCCGTAGGCCGAACTCATATAGAGCGGCGCGTTCTTGCCGGCGTAGGAGAGATGGACCAGGATGGAGGCCGTATTATCCAGCTTCTTTTTTGGTTCCATCAAAGATTTACCGCAATGCGGGCATTTCACTGAAACGCTTATCATAATAGCCTCCAAACCCGGTATATATGCGGCCGGCAGCCGGCCGGCGGATATTGCAACCGGCATATATAATATCAAATTATCTTATGGTGATACGGCTCCCTGCTGTCATCACTTTTTCATCCCTCAGCCTTCATCCTTCATCCCTCCTAGTGCTCTGACCGGATAATACGCGGCGTTTTGAAGGCCCGAGTCTTGGGCGAGTGCGAGGCGCGACGAATGAGGATAGCGGGCGCCTATCTGAATGAGGAGCAACGAAGCAATCGGCCAAGAGCGGGCCTCCCCCGGGGGGCGCGGCGCTTTTGACTTCCGGCGTCGTTGCTCGTCGCTTACATGCCGCAAGGCATGCTCGCTCCTCGCGCCTAGCCGGAAGTCAAAATCGCCGCGTCATAAACGCCGCGTATTATCCGGTCAGAGCACTAGTTCCTCTTGAGGAATTAGGGTTATTCGTAGCGGAGGGCGTCTATGGGCGACAGCAGGGACGCTTTCTTCGCCGGCCAGAAGCCGAACACCACCCCCACCGTGGCTGAAAAACCGAACGCCAGGGCCACCGAGAAAGGCGAGATATAAACCGCCCAGCCGGAAATTCTGGACAGCAGGATGGAGGAACCCGCCCCCGCTATGATGCCCAGCAGGCCGCCGATGACCGAAATAATGACCGCCTCTATAAGGAACTGCAAAAGCACCGCCCGCCTGGTGGCGCCTATGGCTTTGCGCAGACCTATTTCTTTCGTGCGCTCGCTTACGCTCACCAGCATGATATTCATGATGCCGATGCCGCCGACCATAAGGGAAATGCCGGCGATGATGCCGAGGAGGGTGCTGAAAGTTTTTATAGTGCCGGTCAGCATGCTCTGGAGATCGGCCATGTTCATCAGCGAGACGTCGTCCTCTTTGTAGGCGGGGACGCCATGCCGCTTGCGCATCAGGGCCTTTATCTCATCCTGTACGGCGGGCATCAGCTTGTAATCCGAAACCTCCACCCAGATGGAGTCCACATACTGTTTGCCCAGCAGGATCTTCATGGCGGTATTCAGCGGCACGATAACGGTATCGTCCTGATCCTGAAAACCGGCCGCGCCCTTCATGGGCAGCACGCCGATGACGGTGAAATTCTTCCTGTTGATCTTGATGCTCTTGCCTACGGGATCTTCCGCGCCGAAAAGCTGCGTGACCACGGTCTGGCCGAGCAGCGCGACCTTTCTAAGCTGCGTGTTCTCGTCTTCCGAGAAAAACCGGCCGTAATACGGCTCGGCGGCCCGCATCGAAGGATAGACCGCGGTCACGCCGGTGACGCGGCTGCGGTAATTCCTGGGCCCGTAAACCAGCTGGGCGGAGCCCTGCACATTGGAATCGGTTCTGGTCACGTTCGAAACCGACCTGGCCAGGGCTTTGGCGTCAGCCAGCGTCAGCCGGCTGACGGCGCCGCGGCCCAGCGACATCCCGCCCTGGCTGCGGTTGCCGGGTATCACCGCCAGCAGATTGGTGCCGAGCGAGGACATCTGTTTCTCTATGGCCCGCTGCGCCCCGGTGCCGACCGCGAGCATGGCGATAAGGGCGCCCACGCCGATGATTATACCGAGCATGGTCAGGAACGACCGGGTCTTGTTGCTGATTATGGAATTTATGGAAGAAGCCATGTTCTCGGAGACCTCAAGCCAGCTCAGAAAAAAAGACCTGGGAATGCGCAGATGCCCGTCCGTTTCCTTTTTAAGCGGCGCCTTTTTGACGAGATCCTCCACAACCAGGCCGTCCTTTACTTTGATGACCCGGTCGGCCCAGGCGGCGATCTCCGGCTCATGCGTGACAATGATAACGGTAATGCCCTGGTCGTTCAGTTTGCGGAAAATGGCCATGATCTCGCTGGACTGATCGGAGGCCAGATTGCCGGTGGGCTCATCGGCGAAAATTATTTTGGGAGCGTTGACCAGGGAGCGGGCTATGGCCACGCGCTGCTGCTGGCCGCCGGAAAGCTGATTGGGCTTGTGGCCGGCGCGGTCTCCCAGACCCACCTGCGCCAGATATTTACCGGCTTCCGCCGGCCGGGCTTTTTCTCCGAGGTAGATCTGCGGCAGAGCGACGTTGTCGGCGGCCGTGATCCTGGGCAGCAGATTGAACTGCTGGAAAACGAAACCTATGATGCGGGCCCTCAGGTAGGAAAGTTCCACGTCGTCCAGCTCGGAGATCTCGCGCCCGAAAAGTTTGTAAGACCCGGAACTGGGCCTGTCCAGGAGGCCCAGAATGTGCATCAGCGTGGATTTGCCGGAACCGGAAGGCCCCATGATGGCGACGAACTCCCCTTCTTTCACGGAAAGATCCACGCCCCTGAGCACCTCAAGAGGCTCGCCGCCCATCTGGTAGATCTTTTTTATCCCCTTAAGTTCGATCATAGTTAATGCAGCGCCCTGGCGGCGCTGCGCATGCCCGCGGGCCTCTTGGGCATAAGCGGGTTGACGCCTCCGGAGGCTTGCTGGGCTTTATAGCCTTTGCCCTGGAACATTACAGTCTCTCCTTCCTCCAGCCCTTTCACAACCTCGATCATGTTCCCCTGATCCAGTCCGGTCTCGATCTTTTTGTAAATCGGCTTCTTATTTTTCACCTCCGTTATAACCGCCGTGCTCCCCGCTGGGTCTATGACCACCGCGGAGGCGGGGATGAGCAGGGCTTCCCGCTGCCTGACCACTTCTATCTTTATATTGGCCGTCATCTGCGATTTAAAAAAAGAGGGAACGGAATCGGGTTTTATCTTGACCGAGTAGGTGATGACATTGCTCTGGTTGGTGCCTTCGTCCAGGATCTGGAAAACCCTGCCTTTGACCGGTTTGTCGGGATAGGAGTCAAGGACGATGAAAGCCGTCTGGCCTTCTTTGACCTTGCCCACATCGGATTCATCCACATTGGCGGCAAGGATGAGTTTGTCGGACATGGCGAACAGAACGGTGGACTGGCCGACGGTCTGACCTTCTACGATGTTTTTAAGAATGATGGTGCCGTCCAGCGGGGCCACGATTTTTATAGGTTTATAGGCCTCCTGCCAGTATTTGTACTGCTCGTCGCCCATCGCGCGCGCGGCGTCCAGTATCGCCACCCGGTCGCTGGAGCTCATAAGCGCCAGCACCTGGCCCAGCTTTATTTTATCGCCTTCTTCAACCAGGATCTTCTCTATCCTGCCGCCCGCGGAAGGCTGGATCTCCACCCGGTTCAGGGGCGCCACCGCGCCTGTAGTCTCCACGAATTCCGAAATGCTTTTTGCAATGACCGCGGCGCTGGAATATTTGACTTCGGACAGGGCGGTCTTCTTCCTGTAAAAATACCCCCCGCCGCCCAGCAAGGCGAGGACCGCGATAACAAGAAAGACTTTTTTCATAATTTTTTCCGGCTTTTCTGCTCGTCATTCCCGCGTGCTTTTAGCGGGAATCCATAAATCTTTACTCAATGGATCCCGGCTAACAGATTGCCGGGATGACGGGGTTACTGAATGCGTACGGTCACTATTCCTGAAACTCTACCCTAACCCCTATACCCTAGTCCAGCCCCACGCCCAGCAGCTTCTCCAGGGCGATCTTCCTGGTGTTGACGTTCAGCAGGAACTGTAACTGGTTAAGCTGGTTGTCCACCATGCTCTGTTCCACATTCTCCAGGTCTATAAAGCTGATCTTTCCGGCCATGTATTTTATCTGCGATTCCTTGTAACGCTCCTCATTGGCTTTGAGAACATTTACATTGGAGGCCGCCGTGTCGCGCGCGTTCAAAAAATCGTCGTAAGCGCTTATAATATCGTTCTCCAGCGATATTTTAAGATCCCTGAGGGATTCTTCCGCGCTCTTGAGCGCGGCCCTGGCCGCGCCCGTATTATTGGGATAAAAAGTTATGCCGTTGGCGAGGAGCGGCAGGCTCAGGCTGAGCCCCATGGACCAGCTCCTGTCGGAAGGGAATTCGCCTGGACCGCTCCAGTTAAGCGACTGATTGGCGTTCAGAGTAGGGAACAGATCGTATCTGGCCGAGAGGAGCTTCTGCCTCGCGCTCTCCACGCTTTTTTCAAAAGATATGACCTGGGGGATGTTTTCCAGTTTCGCCCTGATCTCCCCGGTGTTCAGCTCATATTCCGGCGGCTGGAGTCCGGCTTTGACGGTCACCTTGCGGTGCCCGGCGGAACCCATATTGCTCAGCAGGCCGCGGCGGGCGATATTAAGCGCCCGTTCGGCCTTTTGCGCGTCGGCTTTGGACAGATCCGCCAGGGCGGAAGCGTACAGCATATTGCCGCGGGACTCCATACCGCTGTCATACTTGAGCCTGATAAGCCTGGCATTTTCCCCGCGGATGATCATGATCTTGTTCTGCACGCTTACCCGCTCCTGCGCGACCACCAGGCCCACAAAAGCGGCATAGAGCGCGGCGCGCAGGGAGGCTGACTCTCCCCGATAATCCGCCGCGGCCTTTTCATAACTTATCCTGGAACTCTTTATGGAAGAAACAGCCTTGAGGTTAAAGACGGGCTCCGACGCGGAAAGCCCGAAACTCCAGCGATTGGAGGGCGAAACGCCGGTGCCGCCGCTGCGGCTGACGGAATGGGAGACGTTAACGCTGGGCAGGTAGGCGTTGTAGCCCGCCAGATAGAGGTATCTGTATTGTTCTATGGCCAGTTTTTTGGCTTTCAGGGCGGAGTTGCCGGCCAGGGCTTCCCTGACGCAGTCGTCCCACGAAAGTTCCTGAGCAGCGTCCTGGGCCGCCAAAGGCGTAATTAAGATTACCGCAAGCAGCAGCGGCGAAAATATTTTTTTCATCATAAGGTGAACGCGGAAAGAGCGGCTTTATTGCATAAGGGCCGAAACTGTTTCCCCTATTTCAGCTTTTCCTGGCCGGAGAAATCGCGCTCCAGTCTGAAACCGGAAAGGATCTCAAGATCCTCGGCGTTCTTTTCGCCCGCTATGACGGAAGCGAGGGCCGAACCGAGGCCGGGGCCCAGCATGAAACCCTGTCCGCACATACCAACGGCCAGAACATAGCCGGGCACGGCTTTGGGGAAGTCCACTATCGGAAAACCGTCGGGCGTCATGGGATAAAGACCGCGCCAGGTGCGGCGCACTTTGATCTCCGCCAGCGCGGGCATGAGGCTTATCATCCGCCGGGAAACTTCGGGCAGGAATTCGGAAGTGGAGCGCCTGTCGTCGCCCCAGACGGGAGGATTCGGCGTGAGGCAGAACACGAGCTGTTCTTCGGAATTCTGGTAAAAATAATAATTTTTGGATTTATCTCCGGGCCGGATATCCACCACCATAGGCTCAAAGAATTTCCTCACCGGCTCGGTGACGCCCGCCTCATGGCAGTCCGGCCTCACCGGCACTTTGACCCCGGCCAGGATCGAGAGCCCGGCGGCCTGGGCGCCGGCGGCGTTTACTACGACGGCCGAACGGTACTCGCCCTTGGAGGTTCTGACCCCTTTAACGGCGCCGCCCTCTTTTATAAACCCGGTAACTTCCTCGTTAAAACGGAATCTGGCTTCGAGTTTCACCGCGCGGCGGTAAAAAGCGTTTATGGCCAACAGGGGAGAGGCGGAACCGTCGTCCGGGGAATAGGTTCCGCCGCGCAGATCCTTTTCCTCCACGCCCGGCACTCGCTTTTTTACCTCTTCGGCGCTTATCCAGTTTATATTCAGGCCGAACTTCCGCTGAACTTTAAGCATCTCCCTGAGCATCATTTCGTCGTTTTCGGTGTAAACGGGGAACAGGTAGCCGCCTTTCACCCAGCCGAGATCCTCTCCGTATTTATTATGCCAGGTGGAAAAGATCTCCAGGCTCCGCAGGCAGGCTTTGATCTTGGAACCGTCGGAATGGGTGGCCCGGATACCGCCTATGGCGCATTTGTTCTGCCCCTGCCCGACCGAAGGCAAAGCGTCTACGACCAGGATCCGGAGTTTTTTTTCGGCCAGAAACATCGCCAGCGGAGCGCCGACGCTGCCCGCGCCTATGACAATAACATCGTATGTTTCAACAGACATAAACTCTCCGGATAATATAGAGGGTTAGAACCCGCTCCAGGAAGTTTTCTCCCCGGCCCCGGTACGGCATTTGACGTTGCTGAAAACGCCCAGCGGCGCCTCCACGAAAAGCGGCCGCTTCGAGAAACCGGTAACCTCCTTCAGATCCACGCCCTCGCTCTTGAAAATAGAAAGTATAAGGCTTTCGCAGGTCTTGGCTCCGCAGGCGCCCATGCCGGCGCGGGTGACGGCCTTGAGCTGGTTCATGTCGCGCACGCCGCTCCGTATTACGCGGCGTATCTCTCCCAGGCTCACCCGCTCGCAGCGGCAGATGATGGCGGAATCGTCCTGTTCTTTGACCGCGTCCGGAGCTTCCAGGGCCGCCTCGCGGTCAAAAAGCCGCACGGAAACGATCCTGTCCGCCGTCTCCGGCGCGGCCCTGACGATAATTATCATCGTGTTTTCGGCCTTGAAATCCTTTACGTCCGTAACTTCGGCGCTGCCGAGATCCTCGCCCTCCCAGCCGGTCAGGGCCACCGTGTCGCCTTTCTTAACGCGGCCGCGCTCTATCTCGAACGGCACCGCCACCGAGGGGCGGCGCTCGTCTTTGCGATAATCCACCAGGGTTACCGCCAGGCCGGGGCAGATCAGCAGACATTTAAAGCACCCTATGCAGTCTCCCGAGAACTCGGGCACGGCCATGATGCTTTCTCCGGAAAGTTTTATGGCTTTTCTGGGGCAGACGGTGACGCAGGGATTGCAGGGGATCTCCTGGCGGCAATGCAGCACCGGGTAAACCTTGTGCTCATGCTTCTTCGCGGCCGGCGCGTACGTCCTGCCTGGGCGGGACTTGAGCGTTTCCAGCCGCTCGAACCAGAATTGCGGCACGTCTCCGGCCATGACGCCCAGGCTTTTAAGCACCTTATGGGAAACGATCTTGCCGCTGAACATGGCGGCTGAAGCCTCGGCTATCTCTTCGGCGTCGCCGCAGATGAAAGCGTTCATGCCGGCCTCAAGCGCCTGTTTATGGAATTCGTTGACGGAATTAAGGCCTACGGCGATGAGCAGGGTGTCGACCTCGAACATTTTTTCCGTGCCGCCGACAGCCTTGAAACCGGCGTCCACTTCGGATATCGTCACGGTCTCCAGCTCTTTTTCGCCTTCCGCGCGCACGATAGTATGGCTGGTGTAGACCGGCACGCCCAGGCGTCTCAGTTTATCGGCGTGCACTTTATAGCCGCCGCACTGCGGCAGCGCTTCTATCAGGCCCACCACCCGGATGCCGGCCTGGAGCGCGTGATAGGCCGCTATGATGCCGACATTGCCGCCGCCGACCACGAACAGTCTCTTGGACGGACGCACCAGATCGCGGTTGACCAGGGTCTGGAAAGCTCCGGCGCCGTAGACGCCGGGCAGGGTGTTGCCCGGAAAAGCGAGTGTCCTCTCCCTGGCCCCGGTGGCGCTCACCAGGGCTTTGGGGCGGATCAGATAATATCTGCCTCCGTACAACACTCCGACTTTTTTGTCCGAAAAAACGGCCAGGCAGACGGCGTTGAGCCATATTTTAACGGACGGGTATTCCTTAAGCTGTTCTTCCAGCTTATCGGCTATGTCTATACCGCGGGCGCCGGCGTAGCAGTCTTCCACCGAACCGAAAAATTTATGCGTCTGCAGTACAAGTTTGCCGCCCAGTTTATGCTTGTCGTCTATAATAAGCGTACCGACATTTAGTTTGCCGAGTTCCGCCGCCGCGGCCAGGCCGGACGGCCCGCCGCCGATTATCAGCGCGTCCACCTCCAGCTCCTCCACGCGGCCGGATTCCCGCGCGCAGGCGGTTTCGGGCAGCGCGGGGGAACCCTTGAGCGGCGCCAGCTTCATGCCTTCCCTGACCCTGGCCACGCAGGCCTTTACCGGCAGGCCGTCGGCGATGACGGTGCATTGCGCGCATTGCCCGTTGGCGCAGAAAATACCCTGAGGGCTGGAGTCTTTCTTGTGCTCGCTGAAGATCTTTATGCCGTTGGAGAACAGGGCGCTGGAGATTACCTCGTCCTCAAAAGCCTCCAGGCCGCGGCCCTCGAAAAAGAATTTTATTTTCTTTTTTTCCGCTATAGGCAGAATGACGTGCCGGGTTATTCTTTCCATGGGATATTCCTACTCAGTAACATCCACCATTATCGTATCGCCCTCTATCCTGACGGGATAGGTCCGCAGGCCGCGCGTGTCCAGCTCCGGCGCGGCGGGATCCGGGTATTTGCCGGCGGGCGCTTCCGGCACGGGGCCGCTCAGGGCTTCGCCGGTGAGGATATCGAACTGGGCATAATGCAGGGGGCAGGTGAGGATATACCCGGTAAGAGTCCCTCTTTCCAGATAGGCGCCGGCGTGGCCGCATTTCCGCGCCACGGCGTAGAACTTACCGTCGTAATTACAGACGACCAGTTCCGCGCCGTTCAGCTTAACACCCAGCATACCGCCGGGCGCGAGATCGGAAACTTTGGCGGCTTCTATGAACATAGTTAAGATTCACTCTTTACGCTTTACGAACTTGCTAGGCGGAATCTGCTTCAGCGCGGACGGATCGGTCACGTCCTTGTGGACGAACAGCCCGCACCAGCAGCGTTTCATCGCGTCATAATGCTCCCGGTGGAAAGGAATGCAGGGGCAGACTATTTTCATGTTCTCGGCCCGGTCCCGCGTACGCGCCTGACAGGGGCAGTAGGGTATGCCGTACTGCCGCTGGAAAGTGACCTCGGCTTCCAGCAGGAATTCCACATCCTCTTCGGCGGGATTGAATTTATAGCCCAGCTTGTCCACTATGGGAGCGAACTGGAACCGCAGGGCTTTTTTTCCGGCTTCCACGTTCATTTCTTTCCGCACCCCAGCAGGCGTTCGAATTCATCGGGGTCATAGCCCTGCACCACCTCTTCGCCTATACAGACATAGGGGAAAGAACCGCCGCCGCCTTTCCCGCGCATCTCGGCCATTATGCGTTCCTGCTCGGCCTCGTCCGCCTTGTCGTAATCCACGGCCTCAAAAGAGATCTTCCGATCCTCAAAGAATTTCTTGGTCCGCTTGCACCAGAGGCAGGTGCTTAAAGCGTATATTTTTATTTTTTTCATAATCAGACCTTTCAGACCTTTACCAGGATATGCCCATCGGAGATCTTCCATTCATGTACGCGCAGGGAGATCTCCGGGGCGTCGAGAAAAACGCCGGTCCTTATGTCGAAACGCCAGTCGTGGCAGGGACATTGCAGCGTATAGCCGTCCAGGCGCCCCCGGTACAGCGGGCAGCCCATATGGGGGCATTTATTGGCGACCGCGTAGAGCTCGTCCCCGGTTTTCCTTATCAGAAGCACCGGCAGGCCCTTGGGGAAAACGGCGGCCATGCCCTGCTCGCGCAGCGCCTCCGCTTTCAGAACCCGCACCCAGCCGCCGTCCGACATACGCGCTCCTTCCGAGCCTGTTGCACCCGTGGAATTATGTTAACTCAAATACCGCCCGTGAATCAACTTCCGGATATATTGTAGAATATAATCGTCCGGGTGGTTAGCTCAGCGGTAGAGCGCTGTCCTCACACGACAGATGTCACAGGTTCAAATCCTGTACCACCCACCAATTTTTATCGGGATATACCGGCGATGGGGTTCGCCATAAACCGCCTCAACGGCTGATGACTCCTATAATCGCGCATCAAAGGAGACTTTCAATATGTTGAGGCTTTTTTTATTGCTTGCGGGCGGGGGGGCGGGCACCGTCCTCCGTTACTGGCTCTCCACCATGACCTACCGCGCTTCCGGGGGGATCTTCCCCACCGGCACGCTGGCGGTGAACCTCGGCGGATCGCTGGCTGTCGGCTGCCTGTGGGCGCTGTTCGAGAAAGGCGCGCTCACGCCCAACGCGCGGCTCTTTCTGCTGACGGGGCTGCTGGGCGGGTTCACCACGTTTTCCACGTTCACTCTCGAAAACTTTTCGCTTCTGCGGGACGGAGAACTGAAGCTGGCCGCGGCCAATGTCCTCGTAAGCAATGTAGCCGGGATCTTCCTGGTCTTCGCCGGCTTCAAGGGCGTAAATCTTATACTGCGGAGGTAGCATGAAACTGCCTGAAAACGGAAAACTGCTCAGAATTTTTATAGGCGAATCCGACAAGCACGGCGACAAGGCGCTTTACGAGGCCATCACTCTCAAGGCTCGGGAACTGGGCCTGGCCGGCGCCACCGTAGTCAGGGGCGTAATGGGCTTCGGCGCCGACAGCCGTATGCACACCGCCAAACTGCTGGAGCTCTCCGAAGATCTGCCGATGATCATAGAACTTGTGGATACCGGGGAGAACCTGAACAAGCTGATGCCTTTTCTGGATGAAACCGTGACCGAGGGCCTGATAACGATAGAGGACGTTAAAGTGGTAAAATACCGGCACAGCACCGCGGAAAAATAAACGACTATGCTCTCATACCTTGTCTCCACGTTCTTAAAATTCGTTGACCTGTTCCTGCACCTGGATAAATACCTGGGCGAAGTCATCAAAAGCTACGGGAACTGGACTTACCTGATACTTTTCACGATAATCTTCTGCGAGACGGGGTTCGTGGTCACGCCCATTCTGCCGGGGGATTCGCTTTTGTTCGCGGTGGGAATGTTCGCGGCCGCCGGGGCGATAGACCTGTCCAGGATCTGGCCGCTGCTGATCTTCGCCGCCATCCTGGGAGACAATGTCAATTACGCGGTGGGGAATTTCATCGGCCCCAAGGTCTTTCATTACGAGAATTCCCGGATCTTCAGGAAGGAGTACCTCCAAAAAACCCACAATTTTTACGAAAAGCACGGCGGAATGACGATCATTCTGGCGAAATATGTCCCCATAGTGCGCACTTTCGCCCCTTTCGTGGCCGGCGTGGGAGCCATGACCTATCCGAAATTCCTGCTGTTCAACGTGGTGGGGGGATTTACCTGGGTGACGGTCATAATGCTGTCCGGTTACTATTTCGGCAATATCCCGGTCATAAAGAACAACTTCACCGCCGTAGTGCTTCTCATCGTCTTCCTCTCCATGCTCCCCGGCCTCATCGGCTACCTGAAACACCGGCGCAGCCCGTCGCCTTGACAAGTCAATTGCGTGTGCTATACTATCAATGCGCCGGGCGGGCCTAAAGGCCTATTGACTGCCGGGCCTAAAGACTATTGACCGGCGGTTTTTCAGGAGCGATAATATAGTAACTATATGAAACACGGCATATTACTGATGACACTGGCGGCCGCGATAACCGCGCTGATAATTAACGCGGAAGCGCAGGATCTCTCTTTCGACGGCCTCCAGGCCGGCCTGGCCCGCATTAAGTCCGCCGGCGCCGCGGAACCCGCTCCGGCCCCTGCCCCGGCGCTTAAAACACCAACCGCCGCACAGTCCCGGCCGGCCGCGGAAAGGGAGTGGCTGGTGCTGGTCTTCATGAACGGGCGCAATGAACTCTGGCAAAACGCCATCAAAGATGTGAACGAAATGGAGCTTATCGGCTCCACCGACAAAGTGGCCGTTACCGTGGAACTTGGCTTATCTCAGGATCGGGGCGATTCCTCCAGACTTTATATCCGGAAAGATACCACCGCCGAAGCGAATAATCTGGCGGGGAAAATCGTTTCACCCGCCGTTAAAGTGTCCGGCTCCGACATGGGAAACTGGAAGCATTTCGTAGATTTCGCCAGATGGTCATACCGTAATTACCCCGCCAAAAAAGTGCTGGCCGTTGTCTGGGGCCACGGTTCCGGACGCGTGGATATCGGCGGCGCCGACAACTCCGGTTCGGAATTCGGCATCTCCCCCGACAACTTGACCCGGAACTTCATACGCAACAGGCAGATGGCCAGGGCGCTAAGGGAAATAGAAAAATCCATTGGTAAAAAAGTGTCCGTCTACGCTTCGGACACCTGCCTTATGCAGATGGCAAGCGTGGCCTATGAGATAAAAGATGGAGCGGAATTGATAGTGGGATCCGAAGAGATTACGCCTTTTAATGGCTTCCCCTACAGCGCCATCCTGCGCGACCTTGCCGCCAACCCCGGTATGGGTCCCGGAGCCCTGAGCGCCATGATAGTGGACGATTTCTCCGCCTCTTACTCCGCCACCGGCGCCGGCACGACCATCTCCGCCATAAAGACCTCCGAACTGCCGGAATTCGTCCGCCTCCTGAATGACTGGCTGCGCGCGGCCGCCGTCCCCGCCCACAGGACCAATCTCCTGAACGCTGAACGGGAAACCCTGTCTTTTGAAAAAGGCTACAACGGGAACGACACCGCCGATCGTACCGGCTCAAAAGATCTCTACGATTTTGTGGATCTCGCCGGGAAAAAGGCCGGCAGGGCTTCCGGGCTCCACGCCAAAGGCGAAGTTCTGAAAAATTTTATAACCGGCAGGCTGGTAACGCGCAATAAAACCACGCCGCCAGGGGGCGATTATGACCGCGCGAAAGGTTTGGCAATATACTTTCCGAAAATGATCTACGACCAGAGCTACGATGAGACACTATTCTCGCGGGACTCGCTCTGGGACGACTTCCTGAAATGGAAGCTGGATCGTTCTTACAAGGTGAAATAGGGGATCGTTATGACGGCGCTGAGTTTAAAAATACGGGGTTTCAGGGGGCTGCTGGCCGCGGCCCTCTCCGGCTTTGCCGTGTCCTGCGCCTGCGCCGCGAGCCTCACCTGGGAAGAAGCGGCCCGGATCGCGGCCTACGACAAGGCGTTAAGCGCCGGCGACCCCGCGATAGCCGAAAAATTCCTCAAAGACACCTCCTTTTCCGACTGGCTTAAGCTGACCGACCCCGTAAAGGCGGCGCTGCTGCTTTCCAAAGCGCAGGCCGTGGACGATCTGGCGCGGCTCCTTGACAAACCCTGGCGGGACGAGCAGGAAGCGGAGCTCAGCAAAGCGCTTTCACTGAGGATAGATTCCGGCAAACCGCTGGTAAAAGCGGGCATCGGGCCCGTCCCGGAGACGCTACTGTCCTGGATGGCCGGATACAGGAGTTATTCCGAGCATAAGACCGGGCTTGTAAGGAAAGCTATACGGCAGTTTGAAACCGTATTCGCCGCCGACAAAACGGACGCCGACGCGCTTGAGAACAAACGATCATGGGAAAACAGAACCATACGGGAACGCAATATTTTCCTGGCTGAATTTGCCTCCGGCAAGCTTGAGAAACTCATCAAGTATGAAACCGAAACCGGCAAAGCTTTCCGGGAGTGGGTGCGCAACGATGATGTATTCAAATACCTGGACCAGGCGGGCCGCGCGCGCCAGGAGCGCTACCTGACCCAGCTGGCGGCTGCGGACGCGGCTAAGTCGAAATTAAGCGCCCCCCGGCTGGACAAAATAAACGACCAGCCCATAGAGCAGCAGATGTACCTGCTGGGCGGGCTTTTCGATAAAAGCAAAGGCGGGGGAGGGTCATTGCTTGAGCGCAAAGTGGACGGCGCCCGCCAGTCCAAACCTGGCGAAACGCTTTCATACCAGAACAACCGGCTCCTGGCCGATATGCTCCGTACCGCTATACCGGGCGAACTCAAAGGCTCCGCCGCGGGCGGCAGAATACTCCAATTCTACAACTCGGGCGCGGGGCCGGCCGTGGCCATAGAATCGTGCCAGGGCTGCTATGCCAAGTATGAACCGGCCGGCGCCAGGATCGTGCTGGACTCGGAAATGATACAGCAGTACTTACGGGTGAATAACCTTACCGCCGAAACGCTCTTAAGCGATAAAACCCGGGTCGCGGCCCTGGCCGGATACCTCGCGCCTATCTTCGTGCATGAAGCGACACACCAGATGCAGCACTCCTGGGCGGACAAGGCCGGGATCTATAAGCCCTACGTGCAGGAAGACGAGATAGAGGCCAACTCCATGGAAGCCCTCTACACGCTGGAGAAGCTGAAAAAGGATCCGAAGTTCCGGGGGCTGTTTTCAAAGATGCGCTCAAGCGCCTCTTACGCCGATCAGCGCCTGAAACTGGCCCAGCGTTTCAGCAGGAACCCGGACGACTTCAGTGAAAATGTGCGTCAGCTTTATTACTACGGCCTGCCCTCGTTTGAAGCCGCCTCCTCCCAGGTGCTCTGGGCCGTTTCCTCGGAACTTAAGCGCAGAAAGGGCCTGAAAGCGGACGCGCGGAACGAACTGGAAAAAACCGGGGCGGACATCAACGAGGCCATGGCAATGACCGCCTCCGAACTTATCAGCTCCGCGGCCGGGATAAAAACCCCGGCGCTGCTGAAAATCCAGGAAGACCTTCTGCACAACGCCGTATACACCGGCCGCTACGAGGACGCCTCGGATCGGGCCGTTGCTATGCTGGGCGCGGCGCGTGGTTCGGGAACGCCCAAAACAGGGGCTGTTCCCGCGCTGTGAGAACCTTATGATAAAGCTGTTGTTCTCGATCCTCCTTTTAAGCGGCTGCGGCGGCGCGAACGACGGCGCCAGAGAGGCGCCGGGCCGGGAGCGGCCTGCCGCCAAAACGGACGAAAAGCCGGGAGTCGCCGCGGAGCGCTTCGCCTGCGAAACGCCCTCCGGGTGGGAGATAAAGCGCGACAGGGAAAAGGAGAAAAAGACTAAAATACTGAAGTTGGAACTGGTCGGCCCCAGGGAGGGGAACGCCCCCGTGCTTATCTACGCCGCTTTCTACGGAACAGGCAACGCCTCTTTTTCGGATCACGCGGATTTCATCGAGCGAAACTCCAAAAATATCCTGGGCGAAACCCAAAGCGACACCGAAAAATTCAGCCCGGTCAAAGAGACCTCGCTGGCGGGGAAAAAAACTTTTGAATTCGACAGCGAAATAAAGGAATATCTTAACCCTGAAAGCAAATCCGCGGAAAGCGTGGTGATAAAAGAAAAGTTCTATGTCATTCCGGCAAAGGACGGCTTCTTCGTCCTACATTATTACGCCCCAGCCCCCGCCTATAATAAATATTTACCGGTCTTCAAAAAACTGACCGCCACATTCAAAATCCTGTAGCCTTTATGAACGATGTCCTGGCGCGGAACATACTGCTGCTGGGCGCGCTTGAGGAGATCCGCGCCGCAGCCGGAGGCAAAAACCTCAAATTCATACTCCTGAAAGGCGCGGCATTGCTGACCGAAGGGGTTTACGGGCCCGGGGAAAGGGAAATGACGGATCTGGACATCCTGATACGACCGGCGGATGAAAAAGCTTTTGACGATCTGCTGATGAACCTGGGATTCAGACCCATGGAGAACAGCTCGCAGGCTTATTACAGGCCGGCGCCAGGGGCCGCGCCGCCGGTAATAGCGGATCTGCATACCGGCCTGTGGCATGAAAAAGACGCAGAGATTCTCTGGCGCAGGGCGGTAAACGTTCCGGAAAGCGCAAATCTTACGGTTCCCGGGTTTGCAGACCAGCTGCTTCATCTGGCCTCCCACACCCTGCTTTATCACGGTCGTCTGGGATCCAGGACACTGGAAGACCTGGGCCGGCTTCTTGAATTTATCTATAGGAAAACTGAAAGAGCGGCTTTCTGGCGCGAGGCCTCCGGGATAGCGGACGGGGAAAACCTCAGACCGGCGCTTTACCCCGTTCTGACGCGGTTGGCGGCGGCCGCCCCGGCCCTGATCTCCGGAGAAGAACTTTCCGCTTTCGCGCCGCACGGCGCGGAGAAATTAAAGAGCCGCTTTTTTGAAAAAGCGGCTTCCGGCCACTCCCGCCCGCTGGAATATTTTCTGCCCGCCCTTTACCGCCCGGCGCTGTTCTTCAGATATCTGTTTCCCGAAAAAAGCTTCCTTGAGCGCCGCTACGGCAGGCGTTCCTGGACCAACCGCTTAATAAGACCCTTCCAACTGATCAAAGCAATATTTAAAGAAGAGGAATAACCAGCCCGAAAAACGCAGTTGGTTCGTCACACCGGCGAAAGCCGGTGTCCAGATGCCGAACACGGAACCTGGATTCCGGCTTTCGCCGGAATGACAAGCCTCTGGCAGTGCCGTATCAAGAGCTATGATCCTCAGGCCGATGGCTTACGGCCTATAGCAGGATTCACCAATGTTACCAGTTTCAGGATGTTCGCCAGGCGGTCGAGGGAGGGGGGTTTTATCACAAAATCGAAAGCCCCTTCTTTAAGGGCTCCGGCGGCGACGTCCACGTTGTCCGCGCCGGTAATGATTATGACGACCACTTCCTTGTTTTTCTCTTTGGCGTGATGGAGGAGTTCCAGACCCGAAACGCCCCGTATGTACATATCGGTTATGACAACGTCAAAAGCCCGGTTCGTAGCCAGCTCCCGGGCCTCTTCGCCGCTGTTGGCGCTGGTAATCTCAAATTGAGGAAACCCTTTAAGAATCTCCCTCACCCGGTCGATGACATAGCCTTCCTCTTCGATAAACAATAATTGTTTAGGGTCGGCCATAACTTACCAATCCACCCACCAGCGTTCCAGTTCCTGCCTGGCCGCGAACTTGGGATTGCGGGCGAGAAGCTCCTCCTCCTCCACTATCCTCTCGATCCCGGTCAGGGGATGCTCCAGAAGATCCGCCAGGCGCGGAAGCGCGGGAGAGAAATCGGGGTCAAGCAATACGGACACGACAGGCCTGGTCAGGGATCCCGGGTTGACCTGAACCACGCCCGCTATCTCCCCGGTGGACAAAGCGACCAGAGAGCCGGGGGGATAAATGGAAAAAACCTCGATAAGCGCTTTTACCACCCTTGAATTGAACCCGTGGCCTTCTTTATCTATAAGATGTTTCATCACGTTATGCGGATGGCCGGCCGGCCGCCAGGAACGGGGATGGGACATCGCCTCATACACGTCCGCGATGCCGATGATCTGGGCGGAAAAGCTGATTTCCTCGTTCGTCAGGCGGCCCGGGTAGCCGCCGGCGTCTATCCGCTCATGCACTTGTAAAATTATTTTCTTTGCCTGCTCCTTAAGCCGTCCGTCCATATCGAGGAAACGGTCTATTCTGGCCGCCCCGGCTTCGGGGTGAAGCATTATCTCGGAATATTCCGCGTCGGTCAGGCGGTTCTCCTGTTTCGCCAGTTTCGAGTGATCTATCATTCCCAGGTCGTGCGCCAGGGCGCAGAAACCGAGAAAATTCACGGCGCTCCTCTCCAGGCCCAGCGCCAGCCCCATGGCCTGGCTGATGACGGCGACGTTCGCGGAATGGGCGTACAGATAATCATCCGCCGTGGCGTAACGCGTATAACTCAGGAGCACCGGATTGGAGGAAAGCGCCTGCGAATTAAGTTCGGCCTGGCGCATAATGCTCCCGTATTTTTCCACATAACCCCTGTCTATCTGGCCGATAAGCTCTTTCGCGAGCGCGATATTGCGGGAATAGATCTCCCTGGCCTGGGCGTCCAGTTCCGGGAAAGGCCGCGCCGAGGCACGGACGGCCGCTTCGTCTTTCCTCTGCCGGTCTTTCCTTGATATGGATCTTTTTTCCGGAATCCCGGCGGGCGGGGCCTCCGGCGCGGCGGCCGGCGCGGCTTCCGGCACGGGCGGAAGCTTTCCGGGGATGTCCGGCAATGGAGCGTCAAGCGGGTTAGGTGGACCGGCGGCCGGTTCCGCCGAAGCCCGGAAGTAAGCTGTTTTCTTCTCCCGTACGCGGGGCTCCGGCGCCTCTTCTTTTTTAGCCCGGCCGTTGAGATCCGAAAATTTCATGGTTATATTGTAGGCTGCGGGGGTTAAAGAAACGTTGCAGAAAGGTTACAGCCCCTTATACCGCCCTTTCGTAAATGCGGAATTTTTTATAGACCTTCGCGCCGACGGCCAGAATGACATTATTTACCCTGTCATTGTCTTCGAGAGTCCAGGAAAGATCGCCGTACTCCCAACCCATTTTGGCGGCTGACGCCACGGCCTGTTTGATAAGAAGGAGTTCCAGCCCCCGGCCGCGGAATTCTTTTTTCACGCCCAGAGCCAGCAGGCGGCCGCGGTTGATGGGAGTGAACATCCTGTAAAGGAACGGCAGGATATTCAACGGGTTTAAGGAGCCGTGTACCGCCTTAAGGGGGGAGTTGAAATCGGGCAGAAGAAGGGCGAAGCCGGCGGAACGGCCGTCCACCTTTACGAAATACAGGTACTCCGGCTTCAGCAGGGGCCTGAGAGAACGGGTCAGTTCGTCCATTTCCTCGTTGGTCATGGGCACAAAGCCCCAGTTATTATCCCAGGCGGAGTTATAAATGTCCTTTAAATCGGCCAGGGCGCCGTCTATGCGCGCGATCTCCACCAGTTCCAGAGTGACGCGCCCGTCGCGGGTCATGCGCCGGATCACTTTCTCCAGCCTTTCCGGAAATCCGTCCCTGGTGAAAGCCTGGAAAGCGTAAAGATCCTTGACCTTGGTAAAACCGGACTCCATGATCAGGCCGGCGTAGTACGGGGGATTATACGGCATCATCACCATGGGAGGAGAGTCGAATCCATCTACAAGCAGGCCACAGGACTCGTTGGTTGAAGGATTTACCGGGCCGCGGATCTTGTCCATTCCTTTCGCTTTGCTCCATTTAAACGCCGCGTCAAACAGGAGCCGGGCGCTTTCAGGATCCTCGCGGCAGTCGAAAAAACCGAAAAAACCGCACTTTTCGTCGTGGAAAGAGTTGTGTTTGCTGTTGATGATGGCCGCGATCCGCCCGGCCGGCAGGCCATCCCTGAAAGCCATGAAAAGCTTTCGCTCTCCGTGGCGCCAAAACGGATGGCCCAGGCCCAGCAGACGCCTGACGTCTTTTTTAAGCTCCCCGACCCAATAAGGATGCTTCCTGAAAAGGTCGTACGGAAAATCCACGAAAGCGCCCAGGCCGCTCTCATCAAGCTCTGTTATTTCTAGTGGCATTTGAGGAAAAACACTGCGCGCCCGTCCCCTGACTCTATACTCCGGCTGAAACCTTTTTTTTGAGGACTTTTTTATAACAGGCCTCAAAAATATCCAGCGCGCGGTCCAGATGGGCGCGCGTGTGGGTCGCGGTCACTACCACGCGCAGAAGAGCGCGTTTCGGCGGCACGGCGGGGCTGACCACGGGATTGGTGAAGATCCCGTTGTCATAAAGCGCTTTCCAGAGCGAAAATGTTTTCAGGTTGTCGCCTATCACAACCGGAATGATCGGGGTCTGGGTTTCACCGGTGTTGCAGCCCATTTTTTTGAACTGTTCCAGGAGATAATTAGAGTTGTCCCAGAGTTTTTTTATGCGCTGCGGCTCGCTTTCGATGATATCTATCGCCTTGGAAATGGCGGCCACGGAGGCCGGCGGCAGGGCGGCCGAAAAGATCATGGAACGGGAAAGGTGCTGGATATAATGAAGGACGTCCGCGTCCCCGGCCACAAAGCCGCCGATCGAAGCGAAAGACTTGGAGCAGGTGCCCACTACGATGTCCACGTCCTTGCGGGTAAGGCCGAAATGCTCGCAGGTACCGCGTCCGCGCGGCCCCAGCACACCGGTGGCGTGAGCGTCGTCCACCATAAGCCGGGCGCCGTACTTCTTTGAGATCCTGACGATCTCCGGCAGGGGGGCGATGTCCCCCTCCATGGAGAACACCCCGTCCACTATCACCAGTTTCCCGGTTTTGGCCCCCACGCCTTTAAGCACCCTTTCAAGATCTTCCGTATCGTTGTGCTTATAGCGCCGGATCTCTCCGCCGGAAAGACGGCAGCCGTCCAGGATGCTGGCATGATCCAGCTTGTCCACTATGACCACGTCGCCCCGTCCGATAAGCGCGGAGATAACGCCCAGGTTCATCTGATAGCCGGTGGCGTATACCAGGGCGGCTTCGCGGCCTTTGAAAGCGGCCAGCTTACGCTCCAGTTCGGTATGCAGGACGGTATTGCCGTTCAAAAATCTGGAGCCCGCCACGCCTGTGCCGAACTTCTGCACCGCGTCAATGGCGGCCTTTTTCATTCTGGGATCATTGGCCAGGCCGAGGTAATTATTGGAGCCGAACATGATGAACTTCCTGCCCTGTATTACCACCTCCGGCGCCTGCTCCGAGGAAAGCTCCTTGAAATAAGGATAGATCCCGGCCTCCATAAGTTGTTTGGCGGTATGAAAGCCGCGGCACTTGTCAAATAGATCTTTCATAAATTACCTCGCAGCAAATTCGCATCTTCGCAGGCTCCCGCCCCATTCTCCCTATCTTATTAAATTTGAGAGGGGATTCATAGGAAAACCATCTTCTTTATAAGCCCGGTGGAGGAGCGTCCTCTCACCAGGGGAACCCGCACGGTCCGGCCGGCGAATTCCCGGCCTACGATCTTCCCGTTAATGTAATCCGCGCCCTTCACAAGAATGTCCGGCTTCAGAGCTTTCAGAAGTTCATGGGGCGTATCCTGGGAAAAAGAAACGACCAGATCCACGGCCGAGAGCGCCGCCAGAACCCGGGCCCTGTCACCAAGACGGTTCAGGGGCCTGGCCGGCCCCTTTAACCTGCGGACGGAGGCGTCCGAATTAAGACCCACTATCAGGATATCGCCCAGCGACCTGGACTTCTCCAGCAGGGCCACGTGGCCCGCGTGGAGGAGATCGAAACAGCCGTTGGTGAAAACCGTTTTTTTTCCGGATAAAGCGGCCCGCCGCCTGGCGGCGAGCGCCCTTTTGAGCGTCACTATCTTGTGTTTTGTGTCCATAATCAAGGCAGGGTATGGGATCACTGTCTGCTTTTCAGCAGCCTCTCCATAAATCCGGTATCTACGTCTCCGGTCTGGAATTCCGGAGAATCCACGATCATCTTATGAACATCTATCGTGGTGGACAAGCCGCCGACCCTGAATTCTCCCAGCGCGCGCCGGGAGCGGGCTATGGCGGCGGCGCGATCCGGGCCCCACACGATAAGCTTGGCAAGCATGCTGTCATAATAAATGGGCAGCGTATAGCCATGGTACATATGGGTGTCCAGCCTGATGCCGGGCCCGCCCGGGACGATCCATTCCTCTATGCGGCCGACCGAGGGGGCGAAATTCCTGGAAAAATCTTCGGCGTTGATACGGTGTTCTATGGCGTGGCCGTCAAAAGCGGACGCCCGGGCGCGGGACAGGCTGAGCTTCTCCCCCGCCGCGATAAGAACCTGTTCCCTGACCAGGTCGGTCCGGGTTATGGTTTCGGTCACGGGATGCTCCACCTGCAGGCGCGTGTTGACTTCCATGAAGTAGAAATTCTTTTCCCGGTCCATCAGGAATTCCACCGTTCCCACGCCCACATACCCGGCGGTATCGGCCAGGCTGATGGCGGCCTCCTCGAGCCTGCCCCGGAGCTTCTGATTTACCGCCGGGGAAGGGGATTCCTCCAGCAGCTTCTGGTGACGGCGCTGTATGGAACAGTCGCGCTCGGGGAATGCGATAGCGTTGCCCATGGAGTCGCGGGCGAATTGCACCTCGACATGGCGCGGACAGTCTATGTATTTTTCAAAGTACACGTCGCCGTTACTGAACGCGGCCTTGGCCTCGGAGGACGCCATCTCGAACTCATGATTAAGCTTTTCTTTCTCCCGCACGATCCTGATGCCCTTGCCGCCGCCGCCGGCCGCGGCTTTGATCATAATGGGAAAGCCGATCTTTTCGGCTTCTTTCAGATAATCTTTTGTGACACAGTCCCGGGTGCCCGGCGTGACCGGAATGCCGCCCTTTACGGCTATTTTGCGGGCGCTGGACTTATGGCCTAGCATCTCTATGGCCCTGGGACTGGGGCCTATAAAAACTATGCCGTTCTCTACGCAGGCGGCTGAAAAAACGGGGTTTTCCGACAGAAAGCCGTAGCCGGGGTGGATCGCTTCGGCGCCCGTCACTTTTGCCGCAGAGATCACGGCTGGGATATGAAGATAACTCTCCCTGGCCATGGCGGGGCCGATGCAGACGGCCTCGTCCGCTTCGCGCACGTGCAGACAGGCGCGGTCGGCCTCGGAATAAACGGCCACCGACCTTATCCCCATCTCTTTCAGCGTGCGGATAACCCTTATGGCGATCTCGCCGCGATTGGCGACTAAAATCTTTTTAAACATAAACACGTGCCTCCCGGAACGACTTTATTGAATCCGCTTCTACTTTCGCGGGCCAGCCCCATTCTGGGCGGGTAAAATGCCCCTTTCAAGCCTGACCTTCCCGGTCCAGAGGTTGACTACGAACACATATATGTCCTTTACCTCTTTCTGCCGGGCGCGCGGCTCTATGGTTTCCTGTCTGAGCACCACCCGGTACTCCGGCCCCGCGAGATGCGCCGCTATCCAGTTATCTTTCGGCGCGTAGCGCGCGTTTTTGGGGCCCCGCCCGGCCGCGGTTCCGCTGAGTTCGCGGCGCCTCAATTCTCCGAACGAGGGCAGGCCGGGGCCCGGCCTCGTCCCCTGGGCGAAAGAAATGGCGTCGGCCCGGGCGTCCCCGTTCATGAACCGCAGGCGTTTTACGACTTCCCCGCGGTTCGCGTCCCCCAGGCAGATCCCGTCGGCCCGGAGCATCACATCGAGAGCGGAATCATACATCTTTAACTGCACGAAAGCGTCCGCCTGGCTTAAAAAAATCGGGCATTGCTCTTTCAGGGGGAATCCTTCGGCCCCAAGCAGATCGCCGTATTCCTCCAGCGCAGATTTGAATTTACCCGTGAAACGCAGACTGTCCGCGTAATAGAATTTGTACCATAAAATTTCCTCCGGACTGAAGCCTACGGGGAAAGTCCCGGCCGAAAGAACGGTCTTCCTGCAGGAATCGGCGGATTTATCGTAAAGCCCCATAAAAAACTCCGCCACGCACAGGTAACCGGAGGTGCGGGGATCGAGCGGATCCGTAAGGTAAAGTTTCTGCGCCAGGAAAAGCGCCTGCGGATAATCCTGGCCGGCAAGGGCCTGGTCTATCGGCTCGAAAAGCATCCAGATATACGGCCGGGTCCACTTGCCATGTTCTTTCACGAAAGAGATATAGTCCGGATGCCAGGGCCCGGTACCCTCCCTGAGCTGGTATTTTACCATGGCGGCATCGGGCTCCATTGCGGACACTTCCACGTCCCTGAACTCCCAGGCCGGGATCTTTCCGTAATACTCCCTGCTGTAGCCGACATAATCTTTCATCGAACAAGCCGCCTTGGAATTGGTGGAAAGGAGCGCGTAGGCTTCCTCATACCGGCCGGCGGCAAGTTTCTTCAGGTAGCTGTCGGCGGCCATTTTGAGGGAAAACCTGGGGATGTAAGGCGCTGCGATGAGATAAAGGAAAAAAGCCAGTACGGCAAGCAGTCCGGCGACTAGAAGCGCGTTATAAATATTCCCGGTCTTGCGGCTGGCGGGTGCGCGCTCCGGCAGAGCCGGCGCCGAAGTTATTACCCTGGACCGAGGCTGGGGCGGCTCGTGAGGGATCTCGCCCGGAGGACGCTCCCTGAAAGAGGCTTCCTTTTCAGAAACCGTGTCCTGAATCGGCTGCATCTCGAACTGAAATCCGGGTTTTTCGGGCCGCTTCTCTTCTTTCGGTGAAGGCGGAACGGTTTTTTCCGGCTCCCGCGCGGCGCTTGCCGGCCCCGCGGCCGGCTGCGCCCTCAATGCCAGAAGGCCTCCGCACTGGTCGCAGTAATTCTTCTCCACCGCGTTGGCGAAACCGCACTCGCCGCAGATCTTCTCAAGCCTGGCTCCGCATTTGAAACAGGTGTCGCTGATGATATTGGAAATATATCCGCACTTCTGGCATTTTATTACGGAGGATTTCTGCGCCATAGTCAATAGTCGGTAACCAGTACCGCATAGTAACCGGTTACCGGTTACCGATTACCGGATACCTCAGTATATTCTTTACTTGGGTTCTATGAAAAACAACGGCTGGCCGTACTCCACGGCCTGGCCGTCTTCCACGGAGATTATCTTTATAACCCCGTCAACCGGGGCCGGCACCGGCTTCAATTCTTTCGCCGCGGCCACCACGCCGAGTTCCGCGCCTTTTTTCACGGTCATCCCCTCTTTAAGGACGGCCGCCTTGCCGGGATGGGCGAAGCGGAAAACACCGATGGAGGGGGAGCACACCGGGGTTATAGTGGAGGAAAACTTGTTATGCGATTCCGGGGAATTATTGACCTTAAGACTGATCTTGCTCTCGCCATTCCTCCAGGTTATCTCCTCCAGGTCGGTGGATTCCATCCACTTGGTTATCTTGCCGAGACTTTTGATATCCATAATTGCCTCCATAACTCTTTACAGGCCCGCTTCCGAGGGGTTGAAGGGCTTGGGCAGCAGCTGGGAAGCCCTTATATACGTCACCTTTTCTTTCTTTTCAAGCGGCTGCCAGTCCACAAGGATCATCTCCGCGTCCCTGAGCGCGAACTCCACGATGACCTGGCGGCAGGCCCCGCAGGGCCTGGCGGACTTGGCCGCCACGCAGACGGCGCGCAATTTTTTTTCTCCATGGCTCACGGCGTTGAAGACGGCTACCCGCTCGGCGCAGCAGGCCAGGCCGAACGAAGCGTTTTCCACGTTACAGCCGGTATAGATCCTGCCGGATTCGGCCAGCACGGCCGCGCCCACGGGATAGCGGGAATAAGGGGAATAAGAATTTTTCTGGGCGTTCCTGGCCGCCTGGATGAGTTTTTTCCTGATGGCGGAGGCCCAGGTCTTTCTGCTCGCCTTATGGCCCCTGGATTTTTTTTTCATATCATGAATTTCAGCGCCCGGTACGTTTTGGGCGGAAAATTTTCCCTGAGGGTCAGAATGGAGGTTTTTACGAATTCGGGGCAGGAATTGGCGCAGGGGGCGCCGGCCGCCATAGGAATGACTTTCACCAGCAGGCGGCGGATGTTTTCTACGTTTTTCTTCAGGGTCGCGGTCACTTGTTCCTGATCCACTTCCTCGCCCTCCTTCCAGCAGTCGTAATCGGTCACAAGCGAGACCGGCGCGTAATGGAAGCCGGCTTCGCGGGCCAGCTTGGCCTCCGTGGCCACGGTCATGCCTATGATGGAATAGCCCAGTTTTCTGTGATACAGGGATTCGGCCCTGGTGGAAAAACCAGGACCCTCCATACAGACATACACGCCGCCTAAATGGGACTTGATGCCCAGTTTTACGGCCTCCTTGTGCATTATCGAGGAAAGCGCCATGCAGAAAGGCTCGGCAAAAGGCACATGTCCCACTATGCCGGCGCCGAAAAAAGTGGAAACACGGCCCTTGGTCTCATCCACGAACTGATCGGGAAACACGAAGTGGGCCGGCGCAAGTTCCGCTTTCAGGGAACCAACGGCGCTGGCGGAAATTATGGTCTTAACTCCCAGGGATTTAAGGGCCCACATATTAGCCCGGTGATTTATCTCCCCGGGCAGAATGGCGTGTTTGCGGCCGTGGCGGGGCAGGAAAGCCACGGGCGTACCGGCAAGGGAACCCAGGATAATGCTGTCGGAAGGCCTGCCGAAAGGGGTTTTTATGCCTATCTCCCTGACCCCTTTCAACTCCTTCATCGCGTAAAGTCCGCTTCCGCCTATCACAGCCGTGCCGGCCACGGGTTTTTTAGTCATAATATCTCCTCAAAAGCCGCAAAATCCGCGTAAGAACGAAACCGGCCCCATAATATAGATTCTATAATAATTGAAAGCCGAAACGGAAGTGATTAGTGACTATCACTATCCACTAACCACTATTTTTCAAACCCCGGATATATGGGAAATCCGGAACAGAGGCCCCGAACCTTTTCGGCTATGCTTTTAAGGATCTTGTCGTCGCCTTTGTGTTTAATGGCTTCGTCCATCAAGCCGGCTATGAGGGTCATCTCCCGCTCTTTCATGCCGCGGGTGGTGACGGCCGGGGTGCCGACCCTTATGCCGCTCGTGACCATGGGCGGCTGAGGGTCGTAGGGAATGGTGTTCTTATTGACGGTTATGCCGGCCTTGTCCAGAGCGATCTCAGCCTCTTTGCCGGTAACGTTTTTAGCCCGCAGATCCACGCTCATAAGATGGCAATCGGTGCCGCCGGCCACTATCCGGTAACCGCGCGCCTGCAGTTCGCGGGCAAGCTTGCGGGCGTTCTTAATGACCTGTTTCTGATAGTCCCTGAACGAGGGGGCGAGCGCTTCCCTGAAGCAGACGGCCTTACCCGCTATGGCGTGCATCAGCGGGCCGCCCTGGTTGCCGGGGAAATTGGTGCGGTCTATGGCCCTGGCATACGGGGCCCTGGACAGGATCAGGCCGCCTCTCGGGCCGCGCAGAGTCTTATGGGTGGTGGTGGTTACCACATCGGCATATTCCACGGGGGAAGGATAAACCCCCGCCGCGATGAGGCCGGCATAATGGGCTATATCGGTGACCAGGAAAGCTTTCCAGTCGTCGGCCATCTTCTTAAGCCGCTTCCAGTCCCAGATCCTGGAATAATTGGAGGCCCCCGCCATGATGAGCTTGGGACGCTCTTTCTCTATGACCTTGGCGGCTTCGTCGTAATCCAGCAGTTCGGTGTCCTTGTGAACGTTCATGGTAACGATCTTGAAATAGCGGCCGGAGAAATTAAGGGGGTGGCCGTGAGAAAGATGTCCCCCGTGGGACAGGTTCAGGCCCAGGACGGTGTCGCCGGGATTTATGAGCGAGAGATACGCCGTGATATTTGCCTGGGTTCCGGAATGGGGCTGGACATTGGCGTGTTCGGCGCCGAACAGTTTTTTGGCGCGGTCTATGGCCAGCTTCTCGGCCAGATCCACGTATTCGCAGCCGCCATAATAGCGCTTGCCGGGGTAGCCTTCGGCGTATTTGTTGGTCAGAACCGAACCCAGGGCCTCCAGCACTGCCCTGGAAGCATAGTTTTCGGAAGCGATAAGCTCCAGATTGTTCTGCTGCCTGAGCACTTCGCCTTTAACGGCCTTATAAAGCTGCGGATCGCTCTTTTTTATCTCTTCGTACATAGATATCTCCTTAAACCCCTGCTATTTTACCTCTTTTTTCTCCAGCTTATCCAGGACGGCGTCCACCGCTTTCTTTATCAGGCGGAAAGTCTCAAAATAAAAGATCTCTTCCCTGCCGAAAGGGTCTGAAACTTCGCCGTTGCCGAACCCGGCATACTCCACCAGCGTATATGTTTTGTCGAAAGCGGCGGGGAATTTTTCCAGGATAGCCGCTTTGTGGGCGTGCGTCATGGCAAGTATCAGGCCGGCGTCTTCAACCAGTTCCGGGGTGATCTGGACAGGAATGTGGGTAAAGTCCGGCGCTCCCTCTTTTTTCAGCAGTTCTTTCACCGGCGGCGGGGTGGGAACGGCCCCCCCCGCGGACAGACCGCTTGACGTAAAAGTCAGGTCAAATTCCCGGTCGGCGGCCGCCTTGGCCGCGTAATAATGGGCCATCACGCTCCGGCAGGTGTTCCCGGTGCACACGAACATCACCGTCATGCCGCCCGGCCTCTGCGGCGCGTTCTCGTCCTCTCTAAAGGAGGGCCGGCGCAAAAGGATTACGATCTCGCCCTTGACCTCTTTGACCCCGGCCAGCCTGTCACGAAGCTCAGCGGCCGTCCCCTTAAACCATTCCTCGTATACCTTGGTGAGTTCGCGGGCCATGACGACCCGGGTATCGGGGCCAAACTTTTCGCAGACCAGTCCGGCAAATTTTTTTATCCTGAAAGGCGATTCGTAAAGTATGATGGTTTTTTCAAGCTCAAAAGCCCTTTCAAGCGCTTGCACTATCTTGCCGCGCGCCCTGGGCAGAAATCCCAGAAAAACGAAAGAATCCGCCGGAAAACCCGAACCGGCCGCCGCGGTCACCACGGCCGAGGGACCGGGCAGGGCCGTTACCGGAATGCCCTCCGCGCGGGCCAGCGCAACCAGCTTCCGGCCGGGATCCGAAACGCAGGGCATGCCGCCGTCGGAAACAAGCGCCACGTTCTTCCCCTGGCGTAAAAACCCGGCGGCCTCCGCAAGCGACCGCTCATCATGCTCGTTGTAGCGAACCAGCTTTTTGGCGATGGCGTACCGCGCCATCAGTTTGGCCGTGCGGCGGGTGTCTTCGCAGAGCACCAGATCCGCCGAGCGCAGCGCTTTGATCGCGCGCACAGTTATGTCTTCCAGATTGCCTAAAGGGGTGGGGACGATGGTAAGCATGGTTCTTCCCATTCCTTGCTCTCAAGTTTAAGGAAAGCCTCCACTACCTTGGGGTCGAACTGTTTGCCGGCGCCCTTGGTGAGTTCGGAGATGCCTATCTCCCGGGAAAGCGCTTTGCGGTAGGGGCGGTCGCTCATCATGGCGTCCCAGGCGTCTATCGTAGCCACTATCCTGGCGCCCAGCGGGATCTCTTCGCCTTTAAGGCCCTCGGGGTAGCCCATGCCGTTATACCACTCCTGGTGATAAAGAACCATCTGGGCGACGGGACCCAGGAAATGGATGGGGGAAAGGATCTGGTAGCCTATCGCCGGATGTTTTTTGATCTCTGAATACTCCGCGTCGGTCAGGCGGCCGGGTTTGGAAAGAATGGATCCGTCTATCCCTATCTTGCCGATGTCGTGGAGGAGGGCGGCATATTCCACGTATTTTATCATCTGCTCCGGCATATGGAGCTCTTCGGAAAGCGCGCGCGCCTTATGGCGGGCGCGGCCCGCATGATCTCCGGTGTAGGCGTCTTTCGCGTCGATCACGCGCGCCAGAGTCTGCACCATCTCCAGGTAAAAATTCTCGATGCTCTCGTAAAGCTTGATATTCTCCAGCGTGATGGCCGACTCGCCGGCCAGCAGAGTCAGGAACTTCAGGTCGTAATCGGTGAAGGACTCTTTCTCGCGCGGAAGGTGCAGATTAAGAACGCCGAACGGTTTGTCTTTTACTTTCAGCGGCAGCGCGATGAACGGCTCTTTCTGCTCCTCGCCGCCTATGAAATCCTTGTACTGGGTGTTCTGTTCCGGATCCGTGACAAAAATGGTCTCGCCGGTCTGGAACGCGCGCCCGCCTATGCCCTGTCCCGGCTTGATACAGGTGCTCTCTATCACTTCGCGCGAGATGTTCTTTGAAGCCACTATCTTAAGCTCTTTGGTCGCTTCGTCAAAGATCATCAACGAGCCGCGGGGGGAATGGATCAGGTCGCAGGCGCTTTCCACCACGGTCTGAAAAAACTCCTCTTTCTTTGTGGAACCCGCGTTGACTATGCCTATTTCATGGATGGTAAGAAGACTGGTCAGCAGCTCATCGAACTTGTTCCAGGTGTTCTTCAGGGAGGCGTCCCGCGCTTCCGTCTCCGAGCCTGTTTTTCCCAGCTTCAGGGCGTAGACCTTATTCAGCAGATAGCCGATAACGGCCAGGAGCAGCGCTGCCAGGGCGGCCAATGTGTAGATCATCGCCTCATAACAATAGCAAAAATATTTCCCAAGGGGCAACCAGGGGGAAAGGATGAGGGATTAAGGCTAAAGGCTAAAGGGCAGAAAAAACACTTATGTTTTATCTGTCTTCTCCTTCATCCCTCATCCTTTAGCCTTCATCCTTTAGCCTTTCCGCATTTGTCAGGCGGCGCTCAAATAAATATAATTAGGGGACATGAGCACTTCAAAAACCGCCATTATCGTGCTGGGAGCCGCCGGCAGGATGGGCGCCAGGGTGGTGGAAAAAGTCCAGGGCAGCCCCGCCTGTACGCTTGCCGGCGCTTTTGACCTGAAACCCGCGCGCGGGGCCGGGCCGCTGGGCGGACTGGAAACGGCGCTTGAGACCGCGGACGTGGTAATAGATTTTACGGCCCCGGCGGCCGGCGCCGCCCACGCCGCGCTGTGCGCGCGGTATAAAAAACCCCTGGTCACGGGAACCACCGGCTTTAACGCGGCTCAGTTGACGCGCCTCGGCAAATTTTCAAAAACCATCCCCATATTTCTCTCCCCCAACATGAGCCCCGCCGTCAACCTCGCTATCGCCGTGGCCCGCCTGATGGCCGCCAGGCTTCCCGGTTTTGACATCCATATCAGCGAGACCCATCACAAATTTAAAAAAGACGCCCCCTCCGGTACCGCCCTCAAATACCAGGCGCGCATCAGGGAAGTCTATCCCGGGAAAGTCCCGATAACAAGCGCGCGGGCCGGAGACATCGTGGGAGAACACACCGTTCTCTACGCCGGGCCGCACGAACGGATAGAACTCACCCACAGGGCCCATTCCAGGGACGTCTTCGCCGATGGAGCCGTGCGCGCCGCGCTCTGGCTTAAAGACCGGAAACCCGGCATATACGATTATTTCGATCTGCTGGACATCAAAAACCTATGAAAAAACAGGCCCTGGGGAAAACGATAGATTTATTTCCCCCTTACCTGTTCATGGATCTGGACAAAAGAAGAAAAACGGCCGTAAAGAACGGACAGGACGTTATCTCGCTGGCGGTTGGAGACCCCGATCTGCCCACGCCCGCATCCGTCGCCAGGTTCGCGGCTAAAGAGGTTCTTAAACCGTCCAACCACCGCTACCCGGAGGGCCGCGGCACCGCCCGCCTCCGGCAGGCTATCGCCGCCTGGCACAAAAAACGCCACGGCATAGACCTGGATCCCGAAACCGAGATCCTGGCGCTGATCGGATCCAAGGAGGGGCTTGCCCACCTGCCGTTCGCGCTGATCGACCGCGGCGCCACGGCGCTGCTGCCCGACCCCTGCTATCCCGCTTATAAGACCGGCCTCCTCTTATCCGGCGCCAGAATAAAAAGACTGCCCCTCTCCGAAAATCGCGGCTTCCTGCCCGACCTGGACTCCCTGCCGGGCTCTTTTTTTAAAGGCGCTAAATTGCTGTTCCTGAACTATCCGAATAATCCCACCGGCGCGGCCGCCGATCTGAAATTTTACGCCAAAGCCGTGGCCGCCGCGAAAAAACACGGGTTCTGGATAGCCCAGGACGCGGCCTATTCCGAGGTTTTTTTTGGCAAACCCAGCCCCAGCATACTGCAGGTACCGGGCGCGAAAGACGTGGCGGTCGAAGTTTACTCTCTCTCAAAGACCTACTGCATGACCGGCTGGCGCCTGGCCTGGATGATCGGAAACCCGGAGGCTGTGGCCGCGCTGGCCAAACTTAAGGAAAACCTGGACTCCGGCCAGTTCAACGCCATCCAGGAAACGGCCGTTTTCTGCCTTGAAAACCACGATCGGCTGGCCACCCCCATACGCGAAATTTTCCGGAAGCGGGCTGACTTTTTCACGGACGTTCTGGAAAAAGCGGGCTGGGACGTCTTCCGGCCTGGCGCCACATTTTTCGTATGGGCAAAACCGCCGGCGCGAATAGGGTCGCTGAACTGCGTCTACCGCGTACTGGAGGAGGCCTCCGTACTGATAACCCCAGGCTCCGGGTTCGGTCCGCGGGGAGAGGGATACGTACGCTTCTCACTGACAGCCCCGGAAAAAAGAATACGGGAAGCCGCGGCAAGGATCGCGCGGATGAAATGGAAAGTTTAGCGAATGACAGGAGTTTTATGAGCTCAATGGAAATAATAAACTGGTCAATCTTCTCGGTTTTCAGCCTGGCCGCGCTGGCCGTGGCGGCCGCTTATTTCAAAAGTTATTCCATCCTGCAGCCTCCCAGGAGGCGCACGCCGGTCAATTATCACCCGGATCAGTACAAACTTGTTTATGAGACCATAGACTTTTCCACCGCCGACGGGATCTCTCTGAAAGGCTGGTTCATCCCCGCCGAAGGCGGGGAGACCGGGAAGACCATCATCCTCTGCCACGGCTGGGGAACCAACCGCGGGGATCTGCTCCGCGACACCCACTTCCTGGCGGAAAAAGGCTTCAACCTTTTTTACTTCGACTTCCGCGGCTCCGGGGAAAGCGGCGGAACCGTCTCCAGCGTCGGCTACCTCGAAACGAGGGATTTCGACGCGGCCTATGAGTTCCTAAAAGCCCGCCGACCGCGCGCGATGGAGCACGCCGCCGTATTCGGCACTTCAATGGGCGGTTCCGTGGCAATTTTCGCGGCCGCGAAATACCCCGAACTTAAATGTCTGCTGGCCGAAAACACCTTCCGCTCGTACCGGCGGGTGATCGCCAACTGGAGCTGGCTGCGCACGAAAGTCCCCTATTATCCTCTGGTGCCCATGACGCTGGCCTTTGTGAAAATGAAGCTGGGCGCCGATCCCGAGCCTTTCAGCCCCATCCACAATATCGGCAGGGTAAAAATGCCCGTAATGCTCATAAACGGCGATAACGACGACATCGTTCCGCTCCCGGACGCGGAAAATCTCTTTGGAATGTGCAAGGCGGAAAAGAAACAGCTGTGGATCGTAACCGGGGCCTCGCACGGGAAATGCGCCGAGGTCGGAGGCGAGGTTTACAAGAACAAAGTCGCGCGGTTCTTTGCGGAAAACCTTTAGTTCCCTATTGCATTTCACGACGATATAGTGTAAGATTTCTTTATATCGACACTCTCAGGAGGGCTTCACAATGGGTGAAAAAGTACAGAAAGTGGGCGTTAAAAGAGAAGACGGCTTTCTCTATTACATAGACAAGGGCGGAGATGTTTCCCGCGCCAAGATGGCTCGCGGCGGCAAAAAGGGCGGCAAGCCCCAGAAAGTCACCAAAGTCGGCGTCACGAAGGAAGCCGGTTTCCTTTATTACCTCGACAAGGCCGGCGACGTCGCCCGCGCCAAAATGGTGAACGCCAAGAAAGGCAAGAAAAAAGCGAAATAAGCTTTTTCCTTTAAAGCAGCAAAAAAACCGTCCGCCCAAAGCGGACGGTTTTTTATTACCCGCACGGGAAATTTATTTGCGCTTTGCTCTTACCGTTTTACTTTTATACTATATACCGATGGAAAAAGTTCTTGAAGGGAAAACCCTCTCCCAGAAGATCCTGGCCTCCCTGCCGGAACGCATAGCCCGCGTTTCCGCCCGCGCCGGCCGCCCCCCGCTGCTAGCCATCATTAATTATTTCGACGATTCCCCTTCCGGCATTTATGTCAAAAGAAAAATAGCCGCCTGCGGCAAACTGGGAATACAAGTCCGTATGCTGAAGCCTGATCCAAGACAGGGCCTGGCAGGGCTCCTGTCCCTCCTGTCGCAGCTCAAGGCCGACACGGAGGTGGACGCCGTCATGATAGAACGCCCCCTGCCGGAGGGCTTTGAAGTCCCGGCCATGTGGGACGCCATACCCGCGGACAAAGACGTAGACGCTCTCTCTTCCGCGAACATGGGCCGGCTTTTCATCTCAAAGACCGCCGATTGGGAGCGCGCCGGTTTTTTTGTGCCCTGCACGGCGCTGGCGGCGGTGCGCCTTCTTAAATTTCACAACATCGAGATCAAAGGTAAAAGGATAGCGGTGGCGGGCCGCTCAGCCGTGGTCGGCCGGCCGCTGGCGCATATGCTGACGAACCTCGACGCCACCGTGACCGTCTGCCATACCAAAACCCGCGATATTCCCTCCATCTTCAAAGCCTCCGACATCGTGATCAGCGCGGTCGGCAAGGTTCGCTGGCTGAAAGCGGATATGCTGGCCCCCGAAGCCACGGTCATAGACGTCGGCACCAACATAGACGAAAACGGCAGAATGTGCGGAGACGCCGACTTTGACGGCTTGAAAGATATGGTAAAGGCCCTGACGCCGGTGCCGGGAGGGGTCGGCCCCGTGACCCTGGCCTGCCTCCTGGAAGCGAGCGTAAAAGCGGCGGAAAACAGAATGGGAGGGGTAAGTGATGAGGGACGAGAAGAAAAACATTTTGAAAAAGGAACTTTATTATGAAAGGATTTAAATACCCGTTTATTTTATTGGCGATATTCCTATCGGCGGCGCTGGCGCTCCAGGCCCAGGACGCCGCTGGCCCCTCCGGCGCCCGGGTTAAAACCGCGGCCCCGGCGAAAAAAAAAATAGTAAAGAAAAAAAAGAAACCAGGCGCGAAACCCGTTTCGGAATACAAATTTGACAGAATAGACCATGTGCCCGCCTATACTTTCGACAAACAGACCAACCCCATCATAAAAGGCGCCAAGCCAAAAAAGAAAAAGCCTTCCAAAAACAAAAAAAATCCGCCTAAAAAAACCTCCGCCCCGTCCGTCCGGGAAAAACTCAAGTCCCTGCCTCCGATAGAGGACGGCGGCGGCCGGCAGCCGCGGGACGACCGGCAGCCGGACACGGAAGGAGGCAACGCCAATGGCTGATCTTCTTGTAAAACTTTACGAACTCCCCGATCCGCGCGAGACCCTGGAACTGCTCCAGGCCGAGGGGATAGAGATAAAACGCGCCATCGCGCCGGAAAAACATTTTGTCACGGCCTGGGTAAGCGAAAAATTTTCAAAAGGCTGGGCCTCGGAATGCGAGGCGGCTTTCGCCAACGCGCCTTGCTCCTGTTTTGTAGCGGTAAGGGACTCAAGGATCATCGGTTTCGCCTGCTATGACGCCACCGCACGTGGTTTTTTCGGGCCCATCGGGGTGGATGGGGGCGAAAGAAAAGCCGGTCTGGGAAAAGGTCTGCTTTTAAGGACGCTGGCGGCGATGCGCGAGGCCGGCTACGGTTACGCCATTATAGGCTGGGCGGGCGCCGTGGAGTTTTTCAGGAAATCCGTGGGGGCGACGGTGATAGAGGGTTCGGAACCCGGCATCTACCGGAATATGCTGAAAGGATAGCTGACAGCGGGCCGGCAGGCCTGCCGGTTCGGGGTCCTGTCGGGGTCGGGCCTTTTCGCTTCCCTCATCCGACTGCGGGACGAAAAGGCCCGACCCCGCCACCCCTTGCCTGCCTCAACTTATCGCGACACGGACCACCCCTCATGGTATAAAACACTATAATACCACCTCCCACCCTTACCATGATAAAGCGGAATCACCCACCCATTTACAAAGGGGAGAATCTGAAACATGAAAATAAAATATGAATGGCATAGGGATTTTTTTAAAAATTCTTTTTACAATCCGGCTTCGCCCGCGGCTGCGGCACAGGCGCCTGTTGAGGTAAGGTTTATTCTGAAACAGCTTAAACTAAAAAAAGGGGGCCGGCTCCTTGATGTTTGCTGCGGGCCCGGGCGCCATGCGGTATTATTCGCTAAAAAGGGCCTGGCCGTGACCGGCTATGACTATTCCGCGGAATATCTGAAAGAAACCGCGACGAAAGCCAAAAAAGCCGGGGTGAAGCTTTCCCTCGTCCGGGGGGATATGCGCCGTTTAAAATTTAGCGGCGAGTTCGACGCGGCCGTAAACCTTTTCACCAGCTTCGGCTATTTCCAGCGGTTCTCGGACGATATAAAGACGCTGAAAGGCATCTCGCGGGCGCTGAAGCCGGGCGGGCTGTTCCTGATAGATATTGTCCACGGTGATTTTGTCCGTAAGAATTTCCGGGCGAAGAACTGGCTGCGGCTGGAAGACGGCTCATATCACCTGGAAGACGCAGTTCTGGGTAAGGATGGGGTCTTCAACACGTGGACGGTGATACGGAAAGGCAAGGCCCAGAGCAAAAGTTTCTTCAGCCGCCTGTATTCCAAAAGCCGCATGAGCGCCGCCATGCGGAAAGCAGGCCTGAAGCCCCTGAAAGCCTGGGGCAGTTTCACCGGCGCAAAACTGACCGGCAAAACCAACCGCCTGATCCTGCTGGCGGTAAAAACCAAATAAATCTTCACAAAATTTGCCCGCAAGGACTGCCGGGCGCGCAAGCTATACGGCGGGTGGGGCCCGCCTTTACTCTCCTGCGGTTCTGACGCCAAAGCCCACCAGTCGGCGTTTCCTCACGCGGCCAGTTCGAACATTTTTTCTATAGATTTTCTGGCGCGGGATGCGACCTCGGGGGGAACTGTCACTTCCAACTCCGCTCTCGGATTTTCCAGCGCGTCCAGGATGCTCTCAAGCGTTATCGACTTCATGTAGGGACACAGCCGGCACATCGCTATAAAATTCTTTTTGGGGAACCGTATCCTCGCCAGTTCTCCGAACCCGCATTCCGTCACCAGCAGATAACCCGCCGCGTTCGTTGCCTCTATATACCGCAGCATATCCCCCGTACCGCCCATAAAATCCACCGCGTCAATAATGGCCGACGGACACTCCGCGTGCGCCAGCACCGCCAGCCCGGGATAATTCCTCCGGTAAACGGCGATGCCGCCCGCGTCGAATTTTTCGTGAACCACGCAGGCCCCCTGCCAGAGGATCATCTCCCTGCCCGGCGTTTTCCCCAGCTCTTTGGCGAGATTCGCCCCCATGTAACGGTCCGGAATGAAAATAAGCTTCTCATTCTTCTGATAAAGCTTCTTCAGGATCTTTTCCGCGTTGGCGCTGGTCACGATGCAGTCCGCCTCGGCTTTCACTTCCGCCGAAGTATTTATGTAGGTAACTACGGGCAGGCCGGGATGCCGGGCCTTCAATTCCCTGACGTCCGAAGCGGTGATGCTTTCGCTTAAAGAGCAGCCGGCGTTTCCGGAGGGGACATATACTTTCCTGCCCGGATTAAGGATCTTCGCCGTCTCCCCCATAAAACGCACGCCGCAGAAAATTATAATCTCCGCCGCCGTCCCGCGGGAATCATCGGCCAGTTTATACGAATCCCCGATAAAGTCGCCGACGCCGTATATGATGTCCGGCGTCTGATAGACGTGCGCGCAGACCACGGCGTTCTTTTCTTTTTTAAGCCGGTTGATCCTGGCGGTCAGCGCGGCCACTTTCGCCAGCGGCCTGGCCAGACAATTCTCCCGAAGGCCGCTGGCCGCCAACCGTTCAATTTCTTCCTGTAATCCAGTTTCGGTAATCATACGCAAGCGGCATGAGGCAGGAGGTAAAGAAGCAAGTATTTTGCTTTTACTTCTGCAAAATGTCCGGATAGTTGGAAAAGATGCCGTCCACGCCTATTTTCTGCATGCGCAGGGCATCTTTTTTCTTGTTCACCGTGTAAACGAATACTTTCAGCCCCGCTTTATGGATCAAGGCCACGTTCAGCCCGAAAGCGATGCGCAGGGCGATATGAAAACTGGCCGCGCCGATCCTTCTGGCGTTTATGATGGCCGGAACCAGCAGGAGATTCCTGAGATGCCGGCCGAGATAGCCCAGTTTTATTTTGTTATCCAGCACGCGCAGACGCTTGAGCGTCCCGTAATCGAAACTTGAAATCAGGGAGATCCCGGCCAGGCCCGGCCGTGAGCGGACAAGTTCAAGCAGAGCCGCTTCTATGCCCGGATACACGTTCCCGTCATTTTTAACCTCAAAATTTATCCACTCGGCCTGGTGAGAGATAAGCTGCAGCACCTCCTCCAGCAGAGGCACCCGCTCCACTGGAAAACCGAACTTATTCCCCACATTTATCTTTTTCAGCTCGGCGTAATCCAGCGCGGAGATCTTCGCCGGGTTCCCGGCGGTGCGTTTCAGGTCGTAATCGTGATGTACGACCAGCTTTTTGTCCCTGGTAAGATGGACGTCGAATTCAAAGGACTTAGACCCCATCTTCACCGCCAGGGCAAAAGCGGAGAGCGTGTTTTCCGGCGCGTAGCCGGAGGCGCCGCGGTGAGCTATGATCTTCATAAAAACATTCCTTTCAGGGATCCGAAGAATTCTTCGTGATACTCAAAACCGAACATCTCGCCCCGGCCGGAGCCCGGCCCGTGGAAATCAGTGCCGGCGGTGACCAGAAGCCCGTGCTTTTTGGCCATTTCCAGAAACTCCCTGATAAGTACATTAGTATGGGCTGGATAAAAAGCCTCGATACCATCCAGCCCCATCTCCTTCCATTTGCCCAGCTCAAGCACATTGTAAACCACTCCGGGATGGGCCAGCACCGCTATGCCGCCGGCCTCCTTAATGGTTTTAATGGCCTCCTCCATGTCGGGGCCGCGCGGAGGGGAATAAGCCGGTTTGCCGTAGGCGATATATTTTTCGAACGCTTTCTGGCGGGTTTTGACAAAACCCTTTCTTTTCATCAGTTCGGCGATATGCGGCCGCCCGTAGGTTCTATCCGTAATGGTGTCAAGCTCCTCGAAAGAAACCTCGAAGCCCTGCCCCTTAAGCAGCCCGATTATGATCTTGATCCGCTCTAACCGGCGGCCGCGGAAATCTTCAAGCCGGGCCAGGAAAACCGGATCTTTCAGGTTCAGCCCGTAACCCAGAACATGCAGATTGTCGTGCAGGCGGGTGCTCAGTTCCAACCCGTAGAGATAATGGATCCGCAGTTCTTTCAGGCGCGGCTCCAGCTCGTCCCAGCCGCCGCAGATGTCGTGATCGGTAAGGGAGAAGTATTCTATCCGCGCCCTGGCCGCCGCGGCGGCCAGCTCCGCGGGCGGCAGCGTGCCGTCCGAATAGCTGGAATGGGAATGGAGGTTTATCAGCGCCGTAACGATCCCGTCAGCCGACCACCACTTCTTTTACTTCCGGCACTTCTTCCCTGATCATGCGTTCCACCACGTTCTTGAGCGTCATGGTGGAATGCGGGCAGCAGCCGCAGGCGCCGGTGAGCCGCACTTTCACGATACCGCTCTTTTCATCCACGTTTACCAGCTCTACGGAACCGCCGTCGGCCTCCAGCATGGGCTTGATCTTTTCAATGGTCTTCTGCACTTTGTCTTTCATTGGAACTCCCTATTGAGCGCTCGGAATTATAGCTGTTTAAATTATAGCATGAAGACCGCCGGTTCGGCGGAGGGGGCGATTATTTGTAAAATCTGATTATGGCCTTTAATTTTAAACCGCGGATGGGGTCCGGCGACGACGGTTTTACCGAACTATTCGGCGGCAAAAGAGTCAAAAAGACCTCTCTGCGCGTAGAGGCCAACGCTCTTATAGACGAGCTGAACGCCCTGCTGGGCGTTATCAAGGCGGGAGAAAGGTCCGGAAAAAATAAAAAAGAGCTGTCCGGCATTCAGAGCGCCCTGATCGCCGTCTCAGGGCTTATCGCCGGCGCCCAAACCGCGGATGGGGTCAAAACCGGAACCATCGCTATCGAGGCGCTTATCTCCGTCCGTTCAAAACGCCTGCCGCCCTTAAAACACTTCGCGATCCCCGGTAAAAACAAAAAGGACGCCCTCCTACACCTCGCCCGCTCCAGGGCGCGCCTGTGCGAGCTCCTAGCCTGGCGTCTTAAAGCCCCCCTCCCCGCCGTCTACTTAAATCGTCTCTCCGATTATCTCTTTCTTCTCGGCGCTTAAAGCCATTTTTTCATTAAAACTTTTATCTGGGTTTGATACGGCGTGCCGGCCTGCCTCGCTTTTTCCCTGAAAGCGGACAGCAGCGGCTCCGGGATCTTAATGCTGATAAGCCTGCTTTTAGGCTTTTGCCTGCGTGAATGCAGCAGACGGAACTCGTCCAAAAAAACCAGGATCTGTTCCGGTTTCATCCCGGAGCAGCGTTCGAGGTATTCTCTGGAAAAATATTGAACCGCCCTCATTCCAGGGCCTCCAGCGCTTTCACGTCCTCAAGATCCTGCTGCCTGCCGCTTTTACGCTTCATTCGTATAAGATCCGCGCGGGAGATTAACGGCAGTTCCAGGCCGCCGGCTTTAACAACCGTGGTCTTAAAATTCTTAAGGTTATCGGTAATGATGAGATCCACTGCTTCAGCCGGGTTGGCAGGGTTCCAGAAGCTCCAGGCTATAAGGTTTTTGTTTTTTATATATTCCCCGCGGAAAGCGAAAATCTGCTCCGCGTTCACCGGCAGCCTGGAGACCAGCCCCGCCCCGTTAAGAGCTTCTTCCGCTGATTTATAATTATCCCGGGAAATTTCAAGCACCAGATCAAGATCCACCGTGCCGCGCACGGCCCCGTACAGCGCCACCGCGTACCCCCCGGCTATGGCGAATTTAACCCGCCCAGCTTTCAACGCCTTTACAATTCTGTAAATAAACATAGTATATACTAAGTATATACCACAAATGATTAAAAGTCAACCTCTTCCCGAAAATAGTGAGATCTCCTTTCCTGACTTCCGTAACCCCTCCAAAAATTGAGACGCTCTCGACGAAAGCCTCTTGAGTTCAGGGTGTCTCTCGGGTAAAATGAGGTTCGCGGGCACCGCCGGTTTCCCCGGCCGCCCGGTCCCGGGGCGCATGGGGAGCCTGCCATCGCACCCCCCACCCATAAGCCAAGCTCGCACTGGCTATGCCACACCGCCGCATTCGGGTGTCCCGTTGCCGAAGTCAGGCGCTCCCCGTTGCATTTTTAGGATTACATTTGTTCGGGGGCGGAGACGCCAAGGAGGGACAGGCCCCGGGCGATGATGTGTTTTACGCTTTTTAAAAGGAACAGGCGGAAGGCCGTGGTTTCGGGCGCGGACGCGTCCAGAACCTTGTGCTTGCCGTAGAAAGAATGGAACATGGCGGAAAGTTCGCTCAGATAAGTGGTCAGATGGTGCGGAGACGAGTCCCTCACGCAGGCCTCAAGAACGGCGCCGAACCACATCATTTTCAGGATCATCCCTCGCTCTTCACCGTTCAAAACCACCCCGGCCGGGTCGAAAGTCCCCGCGGGATCCACGCCTTTATCCGCGGCGTTGGCGAAAATGGAACAGATCCTCGCGTGCACATACTGGACATAAAATACGGGGTTGTCATTCGACTGTTTCTTGGCCAGGTCTATATCGAAAGTCATGTGGGAATTGGGGCTGTGCATCGAGAAGAAGAACCGGCAGGCGTCGGGGCCGACTTCGTCCAGCAGTTCCTTAAGGGAAATGAAATCTCCCGCGCGCTTTGACATTTTCACCAGATCCGCGCCGCGCTTTAAAAGCACCTGCTGATGGATGAGGATCTTGAAAGCCTCTTTGCTATGTCCGAGAGCCGAAACGGCGGCTTCCATTCTGGGCACATGACCGTGATGATCAGCGCCCCAGATATCCACGATCTTCGTAAAGCCCCTTTCAAACTTGTCCAGGTGATAGGCTATATCGTTCAGGAAATAAGTGTTCTGCCCGTCCGACTTGACCAGCACGCGGTCCTTGTCGTCCGAATCCATCACTGAAGAGGTGCCTAGCCAGAGCGCCCCCTCTTTTTCATAGGTCATGCCGCGTTTCCGAAGTTCTTCCAGGGCCCTCTCAGGGCCTTTGGCCGTATGCAGTTCCGATTCCAGGAACCAGCGATCGAACTCCACACCGAAAGCTTTCATATCCGCCTTGTGAAGGACGAGCATCTCTTTCACGGCGTATTCCGAGAATTGCTTATCGGTCCACCCCGCGGAGTCCGTCGGCAGCGCGGCGGCCATCTCTTTAAGATATTCTCCCTGATAGCCGTCTTCGGGGGGGAGCTGCCCCAGGGATCTGGCTTTGAGGGACCGTCCCAGCAGCTCTACCTGTCTGCCGGCATTGTTAACGTAAAATTCTTCTTCCACCCGGTAACCCAGGAAGCGCATGATCCGCGCCAGCGAATCGCCCAGCGTGGCGCCGCGGCCGGAAGCCAGGTGCATCGGCCCGGTGGGATTGGCGGAAACGAATTCTATGTTTACTTTCTCTCCGGAGTAAGCCGGATTTACGAAATAGGAAGCGTCGGAAAGCGCCAGTCCGGCGGCGTCCACCAGGAGCCTGTCTTTCAGTTTGATGTTCACGAAACCGGGCGGGAGAACCTCCGCCTCGTATTTCCCGGCCAGGGCGGCCTTAAGCTCTTCGGCTATTTTCAACGGCGATTTCTTAAGCGTCTTCGCGGCGGAGATCGGCCAGGCCAGGGACAGATCGGCTTTGATATGCGGCGGAGGGGCGGAGAGGGCAAAATTTCCCAGCCGCGCTTCGTCAAGGCCGAAAGCGGCCATGACTTCCGCCTTTAGTGCCGTTTCAAGCGCTGAGAATTTCATTATTTTTTCTTTTTGGAAATGATCTTTTTCCTGGAAATCTTCTTCTTTTTCGGCGCGGCCTTTTTGCGGGCCGGGATTTTTCGGCCGCCTTTGACCGGTGTCTTGCGGCCAGTGACTTTCTTCGCCTTCCGGCTTGTGACCCGCGGCCTGTGACTTGCGGCTGCCGGGACTTCCCTCCACTTAACTTCGCTGTACCCCGCGAAGACCTTGTCGAAAGAATATGTTTCCCTGGTTTTGCTTTCAAAGATATGCACCAGGAAGCCTCCGTAATCCAGCACCCGCCAGCTCTTGGAGCGCACACCGTCCCGATAAAGGGGGTAGAGCCCCTCTTTCTTGAGATTGATGGAGATCTCGTCGTCCACGGCTTCCAGCTGCGCCGGATTATCCACCGTCACCACCACCACGTAATCGGCGAGCTCGGAGCGCCCGTCCATATCGTAAATGGAAACGGCCTCCGCTTTCTTGCCATCAGCCAGCCTCGCGGCCGTGATAGCCGTTCTTTTGAAGTTATTGTTCATATTATTTCTTTCTGCGCCTTAAGCTTCCGCAGAAGCGCGGCTTCCGTTCTGCTCTCTATGTTCTCTATCGCGGACCCCATAATGGACGATATTGTATTAAATATCGTGGTCAGGTTATTTTTTTCAAAATTTGGAACGCCGGAAGCTCTGGCAAAAACGACGTAGCCGGCCGCTTCTCCGTGCGCGCGGAAGACCATGAGATAGGAAGCGCCGTCCAGCCACCCGCTCTCCAGCCCGGCTTTCGCTTTTACGCTTTCGGGGTCCCGCGCGAACGCTTGCCTGGAAACGACTTCTTCAAATTCCTCATTGAACCGGTTGTAAGCGTAACCATGGAAATTCCAGGCGCCTTCGAAATAGATGCTTATCTCCTCCACGGTGCTCCGGATGAATTCCGCCGCGGACTTGTGTTCCCTCAGCACCAGGCCGCTCAGATCGAACAGCATGGTGAGTTCGCTGGAGGTGTGCTGCAGCCTCCTCGCGGTCACGCTTAAGATCTCCGTAAACACGGCGATGCCGTTCTCCGGGTGATCTTTGATAAACCTTAAAAAATCCGGGCGCTTTATTTCGTAAAGGGAGGAATCTTTTTCCGCGCGGGCCTGGGCGAACCGCACTCCGCCTTCCAATACCGACATCTCCCCGAAAAATTCCCCGTCCGAAAGAATTGCCAGCTGTTTAAAGTCCCTGCTGGCCTCATCAAGTCCTTTTTCTATTACGACCTGCCCTCCGACTATTACGAACAGCGTGTCGCCCTCGCTTTTTTCCCGGAAGATGATTTCTCCGGCCTTGTAGGAGACCCTTTTAAAAGCCGCTGAGAACTCTTCCAGCATCTGCGCGGAAAAATTCTTGAAGAGCGGCACGTTTTTCAGCTTTTCCATTTCCTTATCCATAAGCCCCCCGTTTTTACGCCCCGCAGAGTTTTTTAAACGACTCCCGGTCATGCGCCTTGGCCGAAGCCACGTCCAGGGCCACCAGGTTCTGCTTCACCAGGTCGGCCAGCGCCCTGTCCATGGAAACCATGCCGCTCCTGGCGCCGGTCTCTATGGCGCTGTAGATCATATGGGTCTTTCCCTCGCGGATGAGATTGGAAATGGCGGGGGTCATAATCATCACCTCGCGCGCGGCCACGCGCCCCTTGCCGTCCTTGCGGGGCAAAAGGATCTGCGAAACCACGGCCTGGAGAGAGCTGGCCAGCTGCACTCTCACCTGCGTCTGCTGGTGCGGCGGAAAAACGTCTATTATGCGGTCTACTGTGGACGGCGCGTCCTGCGTGTGCAGCGTGGCGAACGACAGATGTCCGGTTTCGGCCGCCGTTATGGTCAGCTGGATGGTTTCCAGGTCGCGCATCTCCCCCACCAGAATGACGTTGGGGTCTTCGCGCAGGGCGGCCCGCAGGGCGTTCCCGAAAGATTTGGTGTGCTGGCCTATCTCGCGCTGGCGGATAACGCAGCTTTTGGCCTCGTAGGTGAATTCTATGGGATCCTCGATGGTAAGCAGATGCCCGCGCTTTTTCTGGTTTATAAGATCCAGGATGGCGGCCAGCGTGGTGGATTTACCGGAGCCGGTCGGCCCGGTTACCAGGACCAGGCCTTTTGGAAGAGCCGCCAGTCCCACTATCGTGGGGCTCAGATTAAGCTGCTCGGGGGTGGGGATGACGGACGGGATCACGCGCATCACGGCCTCCACGCCGTTACGGGCGACCAGCGCGTTCAGGCGGAAACGGGAAACGCCCGTTATGGCGAAAGAGCAGTCCAGTTCCCAGTTGGCCTCGAATTTGGCCCGCTGCTCGTCGTAAAGAGTGGAGTAGATCAGCGCCTTGGTCTGTTCGGCGGTGAGCGGCGTCATCGTGGCGCTGACCGGCACGATCTCCCCGTTCAGACGCATCATGGGCGGCTTGTTGACGCAGAGATGAATGTCGCTGGCGCCGCTGCCCACGGCGGTTTTAAGCACGGTAACCAGATCTATCATTTCAGTCCCCCTGTTTCTTCAAAATCGCTTCCCAGTATGACCCTGACCTGCACGATGCCGCGCCTGTCGGCTTTGGAATAGATCTCCAGTCCGCCCAGTCCCAGGGCGTCCCTTACCAGGCGCGCCGCTTCTATACTGTCCGAACAGTTTACAATTTTTGTCTGCCTTTCCACACTCCCGTAGGTGCCGAAATTTATAACGTCAAAACCCCGTTTGCGCAAATATCTGGTGACCGACCCGGCCAGATCTTTTTTTCCGGAGGCGTTCAGAATTTCCAGGCGCGCGGCCGCGGGGGCCTGCGCGGCCCCCCCCGGAAGCGGACCCGGCCCGCTTTCCGCGGCAAAGGCTTCACGGGCCGGCGTCTTTTCAAAATCTTCTTTGATTAAATCGGAAGCCTTCAGCCGGATCAGTTCAAGGGCGAGGAGAGTCATCTCATAGGCCGAAAGATTGCTGGCCTCGCTCCTTTTGAGTTCGCAAAGATAGCGTCCCAGCCGCAGCAAACGTTCCGGGCGGGCGCGCCAGTTCCCGATCAGATCCTCAAAAGAATCCAGTTCCGACGTCTCCGCCTCGATATAAGCCGGATTTTCCGGAGAGCCCGTATCCGCCAAACCTCCGTTACGCGGAGCGGACCCGTCTTCCGGAAAGAGCTTCAGGACTTCGCCGGCCCTTTGGTACGCCGATCCTCCCCGCGCCGCTTTCCCGGGCATACGTATGGCGTTGACGGTTCTGGAAAAAGGATGATAAACAAAAAGCATGGGCCGTTCCCTGTTCAGGAGAACCAGTTTCACGTCTTCGCCGGCGGCCAGCCGCCTTGAAACGGGGGAAAAATAATGCGCCAAAACCAGGCTAAGCGTTACAAGCCCGCCCGCGGCCAGGATCATCCTCTGTTTTCCAATAAATTGTTCCATGTTTTTACGCTTTCCGGATGAATCCAGCCGCCGCTCTTCAGGATATAGACAAGTTTAACATAATTGGCGGCCGCGTAAGCCGCGTCCAGATCCCTGAAAGCCAGTTCCCTGATCCTATCCGCCTCCGGAAAATCCCGGCCGTCCGCCGCCAGATCGGAAACATATATTATTTTATCCAGGAGGCCGGGCGAGGAGGAGCCCAGAGTATGGGAACGGATGGCCTTAAGGACGACGGGATCTTTCACTCCGAATTTTTTCGCCGCCATGTCGGCCCCGGCGTACGCGTGCAAAATGATCGGGGCCTTACGGAGGGTTTCCCTAAAAGCGGGAACTTTCAGCCGGTTCCCGCGGGCGCGGGCTGACAGGCCGCGAGGGCCCAGGTCGCGGGCGGCGTCATGCAGAATACCGGCAAGCGCCGCCTTTTCAGGGTCGGCCCCGTATTTAACGGCCAGTTCCAGAGCGAGCAGGGTCACCGCCCTGGTATGATCAACCCGGGCCCGCGTCATCCCGCGCGCGGCTTCGCGGCGCAGGCCGGCCGCGTAAAGGCCGTGCGCGCTGATGTATTTTCTGGTGCTTTTAAAAAGCCCGGGCTGGTCAAAACCGGCGAAAAGGCCCATTTTCAAGCCGGTGGAGGCGGCGGGCGGAAACCGGCCTTTAAGCCGCGTGTAGGGGATTTTTTCAGGGTTTTTCAGTGGAAAACCTTCGCGCGCTCCCACGACCAGCCGGGCGGAGCCCAGGATGCGGCGGTAATTTTTCCAACGGTGAAAGGTCTCAAAACAATCGGAACCCATCAGAAACAACAGCTCCGCGCCGGGGAACTCTTTCCTGAAGAACGATACGGTCCGCCAGGTATAGGTCAGACGCCCGCGATCCGCTTCCAGGGGATGGATCTTCACGCGCTCATCGCGCCCGATGCCGGCGGACTTAAGCCCGTCCCGGAGCATCGCGGCGCGCTCGCTGAAAGAGGCGCAAGGAAGACCCTTGAACGGGGAACGGAAAGCCGGCACCACGTAAAGGCCGTCCGGCCGCAGCGTCTTCAGGGCGGATCGGATAAGGGCGAAATGCCCCTTGTGAGGCGGATCGAATGTCCCGCCGTAGATCACGATTCTCCGTTTGTTTTCCATACCTTCCGCGCCCTCTCCACCCTTTACCCCGCCCCCTATGCCCTCCGTAATATAGTATAATATACTTTATACCGGCCTCTCAAAACCCGGCGGACTTATGGCTCAAAAACGCGACAATTGTATTATACTACTGATAGATGCCCCCGTTCCGGAGCGCATAGCTCCCGAACTGATCTCCGCTTTCGGCGCGGAACGCGCCGAGCGCGTGAATCTCGACCTGCTTCAGAACGCCTATAAGCTGGCCAAAAAATTCAAAGACGCCATACTCCTCCTTTCTTTCGATAAATCCTCCCGGCATCCCGATCTGACCTGGCTGGACTCCGACGACCCCGGTTTTCTGGAAGCCAAAGGCAAAAACCCGGAGGAAAGGATAAACGAAGCCTTTCAGCTCGCTTTTAACACCGGAGCGAAAAAAGCCCTGCTTCTGAACCACCTCTCGCCGGAGGTGAAGCCCGAATGGCTGCACCAGACTTTCGACGCGGTGGCCGATAAGACCATTTCCCTGGGTGCAAACCGGGACGGCTCCCTCTATCTGGTGGGCCTGACTTTCAGCAGCCTCAAAATCCTGGAGGGGCTGTCTTTCCTCTCCGTAAAAGCCGCCGAAGAAATTTCCGAAAGAGCCAAAAAAAACAAACTTGGCGTCTTCTCCCTACCGGAAACCGACGCCGTAAAGACCGAGGACTCCCTTCTCAAATGGGCGGACTCAAAAGACTCGTCCCCGTCGCCTTTCATGAGAGCCGAGCCCTCGTTTGCGGCAGCCCCTCCGGAGGAAAAACGATCCGGCAGGCGCGCCCATAAAAACACCTCTCCGCCGGCGGCGGAAAAGCCTCCGCTACAGTAAGGAGGACAGGATCGGCCCTCTCCGCCCTATGACTTTCTTATTGACTTGTACCGCTAAAAAAACTACCATTATTAACGGTTCTAATGTATTTACCGGGCGGGCAATATTTATTTAACACCGAACTATGGCAGGTTGTTTATTTAAAATGTTTAAAATAGTTGTTAACAAAAAAAATCGTTGTTTTATAAGCATTTTTTGAAATTTGGGATAATTTACTAACACTTGTGGATAGGTTGTGGATAACTTGAACAATATAAAGGAAATCTGGCAGGACATATTAAAAAAACTTGAAGGCGAGATAGGCCTTGAAGCCGTGGATCTTTGGCTCAGGCCAATCATACCGCTCGTAATAGAAAACGACAGTCTGAAACTGGAAGTGCCGGATCCTATAATTTATAAAACGGTAAAGGAAAGATACGAAGACAGCATAGTGAAAACGGCTTTTCAGGTAACCGGCAGAAATTTCTCCGTAAATTACTCTTTATCCCTCGCGTCCAGCGAGCCCAAACCCGCTCCCAAGCCGGAGCCCGTCCGAGAAGAATACCATAACCGGGCGCCGGGCATGGGCCAGACCCCGGCTTTCGTGTTTAATCCGAATTATACTTTTGAAACTTTTATAGAAGGCGCCTCCAACAGGTTCGCCTACGCCTCCGCCGTGGCGCTTTCCCAGAACCCGGGGAAATCCAACCCCTTTTTTATCTACAGCGCTCCGGGCCTTGGCAAAACCCACCTCCTGCACGGCATCGCCAACGAAATGCTTAAAAGCAATCCCGGCGCGCGCATAATCTATACCGCCAGCGAAAATTTCGTGAACGAGTACATAGAGAACCTTCAGAACAAGACTCCGGAGGCGTTCAGGAACAAATACCGCAAACTGGACTGCATTCTCCTGGACGATATACAATTCCTGATAGGCAAAGACAAAAGCGAAGAGGAATTTTTCTACACCTTTAATTCCCTTTTTGAATCAAAAAAGCAGATCGTGGTAACCTCAGACAGACCTCCCAAAGAGCTGGCGCTGAGTCAGCGCCTGGTTTCCAGGTTCCTGTCCGGCCTGGCCGTCGATATCAAAATGCCGGATCTTGAAACCCGCATAGCGATACTGCGGCAAAAAAAAGAAATACATAAATTCGTTATCCCCGACGACGTTATAACTTTCATCGCCGAAAATGTCAAAAAAAACATCAGGGAGCTGGAAGGCTGCCTGATAACGGTGGGGAATTATTGTTCCAATATGCGCACACAGCCCACCATCGATATAGTCAAAGGGATAATAAAAGACCACATGGCCCCCGGCGAGCAGGATGAAAACCGCATCAATATAGAGGTGATCAAAACCACCGTGGCCGACAAATACGGCATGGACAGGAAAGATTTTAAGTCCCCGAGAAAGACCGAAGCCATAGCTTTTCCCCGCCAGATAGCGATGTTTCTGGCCTGCGATCTTACCGAAATGTCCCTGCCAGAGATAGGGGACGCTTTCAACAGGGATCACACCACGGTAATGTTCGCCAGGGATAAAATCAAGCAGTTGGTGCATACCGACCCTTATTTTAACGAGGTTATTAACCAGTTGATAGCTAAGATAAAATCTGTTAGTAACTCCTGAATACCCCGCTGAAAAAGATTTTTTTGGGGAGAGTATCAGTAAATTAAAAAAGGATGTTAACAATTTTCCGCCATAGAACTAACACTATTAACATCATACACAGCCTCTCTTATAGATGGAGACTACGATGAAAATAAATAGTAACAGAGAAAACCTTATAAAAGGCATTCAAACGATACAGGCTGGTGTTTCCGCCAAAACGGGCACCATACCGATACTTCAGAATTTTTTAATGGAAACGGACGACAAAGGCATTAAAGTCGTGTTCACCGACCTTGAGATGGCCATAAAACACCATATTAACGTGGATATAAAGACCGCCGGCAGCATAACGGTTCCCATGAAGAAATTCATGGAGATAATACAGAACCTGGGGAACGACTCCGATGTCAATATTTCGGTGGACGAGTCCAACAGGGTCGCCATAAACAGCGGTAAGTCGAAAATAAAACTAAGCGGCGCTCCCAAGAACGATTATCCGGTTATACCGGATCTGGATGAGACTAATTCTTTCAGGATCCCGGCCGGGCTTCTTTCTTCAATGGTGAGCGGCACAATCTTTTCCGCTTCCACCGAGGATGACAGGCATTTTTTAAACGGGCTTCTCTGGAAATACGAAAAAGGGATCTTTTATGTGGTGGCCACCGACGGCCGGAGGCTGGCGATGGCTTCCGCCGGAGAAATTAAAATAAAAAAAGATTTCAAAATAATAGTCCCCTCCAAAATATTGAACGAACTGGTTAAATTTATAAAAACCGCTGATTACGGGGATAATGACGAAGTTACAGTGGGCTTATCTTCAAATCAGATCGGTTTTAAGATAGGAAAGACGGTTTTTATATCCAGGCTTATAGAAGGTAATTTTCCGGCTTACGAGCAGATAATACCCAGGACCACCGAGATCTCGGTGGAGATAAACTCCCAGAAGCTGGCGGCTGTGACCAAAAGGGCGGCTGTTTGTTCCAACGAAAGGAACGGGGCCGTTAAATACACCTTTAAAAAAGGAATGCTTGTCGTTAATTCTTCCTCCCAGACAATGGATTTTGAGGATGAGTTAGAGGTGGATTATAAGGGGAGCGATCTTTGCGTAAGTTTTAACCCCAAGTTTGTGCTGGATATACTTAAAAACACCGGGGAAAAAAATCTTATTCTGGATTTTAACAGCCCGTCCACCCCGGTAAAAGCCCGCATAAAAGGCGATGACTCTTTTGTCTATATCGTAATGCCGCTTAGGACTCAGTAATGTTTCTGACCAGAAAATCCTCCAACTGGACAAATATCGGCTACGTTAAATCTTCCTGGAGATCTCTGGGCGGGATCGTGCCTGAGAGACTGGTAATTCTTGACGCCGTCTGGAAAAAGGAAATAGGCGGGCTTGGAAAATACTGCAAGCTTGTGGGGGTTAATAAGGGGTACGTGGTTATAAAAACCGAGTCTTCGGTCGCCTACAACGAAATTTTATTGCGCAGCGGGCCTATAATAAAAAGCCTTAACAAATATTTCGCCAAATCCTGGCTTAAAGGAATAAAAAATGAATAAGACCACCAACGCCAAATCAGAAAGCTACGATGCGTCGCAGATACAGGTGCTGGAAGGCCTTGAGGCGGTAAGAAAAAGGCCGGCCATGTATATAGGCTCCACGGGAGTACAGGGTCTTCACCATCTTGTTTATGAAGTCGTGGATAATTCCATAGACGAGATCCTGGCCGGAGGCTGCAATTCCATCGAAGTTATACTGAAAGAGGATAATATCTGTTCCGTGACCGACAACGGCCGCGGCATTCCCGTGGATCCCATGAAAGAAGTGAAAGATCCCAAGCTGAAGGGGAAGTCCGCGCTGGAAGTGGTTCTGACCGTTCTGCACGCGGGCGGAAAGTTCGACGGAGGAGGATACAAGGTTTCCGGCGGCCTTCACGGGGTCGGCGTTTCCGTTGTGAACGCTCTTTCCGAGTGGCTGGAGGTGGAGGTTTACCGCGAAGGCAAGGTCTGGTTCCAGGGCTATCAGCGCGGCAGGCCCAAGGCGGACGTAAAAGCCAGAGGAGAGACAAAAGAGCACGGCACCACCGTGACGTTTAAGCCGGATACGCAGGTTTTTGGAGATGTGATCTTCTCGTTCGACACCGTTTCCAACCGCCTCAGGGAACTGGCTTTTCTTAATCCCGGCGCGCGCATAACCATTATAGACGAGAGGGACGACAAAAAACACACTTTCTTTTTTGAAGGCGGGATAAAGCAGTTCGTGAAATTTTTAAACACGAATAAGACCGTTCTGCATGAAGAACCGATCTTCATCTCCAAAACCGAGGGAGACGTTATGCTGGATCTGGCCATCCAGTATAACGGCGACTACTCCGAAAATATTTATTCTTTCGTAAACAACATTAAAACCATAGAGGGGGGCACTCATGTGTCCGGCTTCAGATCCAGCCTTACCCGGGTTATAAACGATTACATAAAAAAATACGCCCTTCTCAAGGACAAGGAATACAACGTCACGGGCGACGATGTGAGAGAGGGGTTGACCACCGTCATTTCGGTGAAGATCCCGCACCCGCAGTTCGAAGGGCAGACCAAGACCAAGTTGGGCAATTCAGAGGTTGAGGGCATCGTCAAATCAATAGCCGGAGAGATGCTGAACGTTTTCTTCGAGGAACATCCCTCTATAGCCAAGGCGATCTGCCAGAAATCCATAGGCGCGGCCGACGCCCGCGAAGCGGCCAGGAAAGCGAAAGAACTGGCGCGGCGCAAAGGATCTCTTTGCGACTCAGGGCTTCCAGGAAAACTGGCCGACTGTCAGGAGCGCGATCCTAAGAAGGCCGAGATCTTCATCGTGGAGGGAGACTCCGCCGGCGGCTCGGCCAAACAGGGCCGCGACCGTGTTTTTCAGGCCATCCTGCCGTTGAGGGGCAAGATCCTGAACGTGGAAAAATCGCAGCTGGTGAAAATAATCTCAAATGAGCAGGTGCGGACCCTTATCTCCGCCATAGGCACGGGCGTGGGGGAAGGAGAAGACGGTTTCAACATCGAAAAGCTCCGTTATCATAAGATCGTCCTGATGGCCGACGCCGACGTGGACGGCCAGCATATCAGAACCCTGCTGCTCACTTTTTTCTACCGGCAGATGAGGCCTCTCATCGAGCAGGGCCATATTTATATCGCCCAGCCGCCGCTGTATAAGGTGAAAAAAGGAAAATTCGAAAGCTATTTCGACAATGAGGAAAAATTGCAGGCCTGGCTCATGAAAGAAGCCGTCGCCGGCGTCACGGTAAAGAACGATAAGGGCAAAAAGATCGAGACAAAGGAATTAAGCGAGCTTCTGGCGCTGTCTATCTCCCTTGACAACGTGATCAGGAAAATGGAGTCCAAGAATCTTTCGCTGGCCGATTATCTCAGGTTCTCCTCCGAGGGCAGGGTGCCGGTATACCGCATAGAGACCGGCCCGGAGACCTACAGGTATTTCTTCACCGAGAACGAATGGCTTAACTATTCCAGCGAATACGCCGCCAAACGCAAGGAAGCCCTTTCAAAGGAATTGAAAGAAGGGGAAGCGGGAATGGAAACGGAGAGCCTGGGCCCGGAATTCCAGTCGCTGGGGGAGTTCTCCCGCATCAGCAATATAAACCAGAAATTGAAAGCCCTGGGCTACTCGGTGGAGGATCATATCTGCGCCGAAGAGATGAAGAAAACCTTTGTCTTCGAGGTCTGCACGGAAAAATCCTCGGTCAAAACCGGGGATATCAGGGGTCTGCTCGAAACGGTTCTGAAGATAGGCGCCGGCGGCGCCAGCATCCAGCGCTACAAGGGTCTTGGCGAAATGAACCCGGAACAGTTGTGGGAAACCACCATGGATCCGTTTAAAAGGAGGCTTCTGCGCGTCTCGCTGCAGGATTTGCCGGAAGCGGAGGCTATTTTTACCACGCTGATGGGGGATAAAGTGGAGCCCAGAAGGGTGTTCATCGAGCAGAACGCCCTGGAAGCCAGGAATTTGGACATATAAGCTGATAATTCAGGATTGAAGATTCCGGATCAAGATTGTCGGAGAGGCGCTTTTCAATCTTAAATTCTCAATCTTGAATCCTCAATCTGGAATCTTGAATCGTATTACGGAGCATCTATGACAGAACCCAAGGAACCGAAGAACCAGCCGGCGGAAAATCTTTTTACCAATGTTGTGGAGAGAGATATCAGCGAGGAGATGAAATCCTCCTATATCGAATATTCCATGAGCGTGATCGTGGGCCGGGCGCTGCCGGACGTGCGCGACGGGTTGAAGCCGGTGCACAGGCGCGTGCTCTATACCATGGACGACATGGGGCTGCAGCACAATAAACCCTATAAAAAATCCGCCCGCGTGGTCGGAGACGTGATGGGTAAATACCACCCGCATGGCGACGTGGCCATCTACGACACCATGGTCCGCATGGCCCAGCCGTTTTCCCTGCGTTACACCCTTGTGGACGGCCAGGGTAATTTCGGTTCGGTGGACGGAGATCCAGCGGCCGCTATGCGTTACACCGAGGCGCGGCTGTCCGGCATCGCGGACGAATTGCTGGCTGACCTGGAAAAGGACACCGTAAAATTCGTTCCGAATTATGACGGATCCATGAAAGAGCCGTCGGTTCTGCCCGGAAAGCTTCCCAATCTGCTTGTGAACGGCTCCAGCGGCATAGCCGTCGGCATGGCCACCAATATTCCCACCCATAACCTCGGAGAGGTCTGCGACGCCACTATAGCCGTGATCGAGAATCCGGAGATAGAGATCAAGGATCTGATGAAGCTCATCAAGGGCCCGGATTTTCCGACAGGCGGCATTATCCGCGGCCGGAAAGGCATCAGGGACTATTTTGAAACCGGACGCGGCTCCATCAAGACGCAGGCCAGGGCTGAGATAGAGGAAATGAAAGGGAATCGGGAAGCTATTATTATCACCGAGATCCCATACCAGGTTAATAAATCCTCGCTTATAGAATCCATAGCCGAACTGGTCAAGGATAAAAAAATCCCCGATATCTCCGATATCAGGGACGAGTCGGACAGGCGCGGTATGCGCGTGGTCATCGAGATCAAGCGCGACGGAAACGCCCAGGTGGTGCTGAACCAGCTTTACAAACATACGCAGATGGAAACTTCTTTCGGCGTAATCATGCTGGCTATCGTGGACGGCCGTCCCAGGGTGCTTCCCATTAAGGAAGTGATGCAGCACTATGTGAAGCACCGCCGCATCATGGTAGTGAACCGCACCAAGTATGACCTAAACAAGGCGCTCGCCCGCGCGCACATTCTGGAAGGCTATCTCATAGCCCTGCAGAACATTGACGCGGTCGTGGAGATAATAAAGAAATCCAAGGACGCGGGGGAAGCCAAGCTTAAACTGATAAAACAGTTCGCTTTGAGCGACATCCAGGCCCAGGCCATACTCGATATGCGGCTGCACCAGCTTACCAGGCTTGAAGTCGGCGCGATAGAAGAAGAACACAAAGGTCTGATGAAGCTTATAGCGGAGCTGCGCGCCATCCTGGCAGACCCCAAAAGGGTGCTTAAGATCATCGTGGACGAACTTAAGGAACTCAAGGAAAAATACGGAGATAAACGGCGCAGCGAGTTGACCGGCGAAGCCGCGGAGCTGGATATCGAGGATCTCATCCCCGAGGAAAAAGTGATCATCACCATGTCCCACGGCGGTTATATCAAGAGGATCCCTTCCGATACCTACAAAGTGCAGGGCCGGGGCGGAAAAGGCATTATAGGCTCCGACGTCAAGGACGAGGATTTTATCGAAAAGCTCTTCGTGACGTCCAGCCACGCCACGATACTTCTCTTCACCACGCGCGGCAAGGTCTACGCGCTGAAAGGTTACGAGATACCGGAGGGCAACCGCACCTCCCGGGGCAAGGCCATAATAAACCTGCTGCCGGTCAAGGATGAGAAAGTGACCTCCGTTATAGCCATCGAATCTTTCGACGAGGCCAAGGGCAGGGAGTCTTACCTGGTGATGTGCACCCGCAAGGGAAACATCAAGAAAACCCCGATCAAGGACTTCGCCAATATCCGGCGCTCCGGGATAAACGCCATAACGCTTGAGGACGGCGATATCCTGACCAATGTCGGACATACCGACGGCAAATATGAGCTGATCATCGGCACCAAATGCGGTATGTCCATCAGGTTCAACGAATCGGACGTGCGCTCCATGGGCAGGAACGCCATGGGCGTGCGCGGCATCCGCCTGGATAAGGATGATCAGGTCATAGCCATGGAAGTGGCCGAGCCCAAGAGCAAGAAGACGCTTCTCACCGTCTGCGAGAACGGTTACGGCAAGCGCACCGATCTTGACGAGTACCGCAACCAGCATCGCGGCGGCTCGGGTGTTATTACCATCAAGGCCACCGACCGCAACGGCGCGGTGATCGCCATCCATCTGGTGGAGAACAAGGATCACCTGATGGTAATGACCGAAAAAGGAAAGATCATCCGTATGCCCTGCAAGGACATCCGCGCCATCTCGCGGAACACCCAGGGCGTAAGGCTCGTCCGTCTGGAAGAAGGCGACAGGATCGGTTCCGTGGAGCCGATCGTGGACGAGGACGAAGCCCCCGTCACGGAAGAAAAGAAATATTGAGCCCTGCGCAATAGCCGGGCCGGATAAGCCGGATTAAAGCGGGCGTCCGCCTTAGGCGGACGCCCGTTTAAATGCCATCCCGGCGGATATCGATGAAAAACAAAGAAAGTGTGGACATCAAAAAAAGCGGGCGCGACGCTTTCGCGCGCGTGGGGGGAGCCCTCCGCAGGCCGTTCAGTTACCTGGAGACATTTATCAGCGACGCAGGCGTGGCCGCCATCCACCCCAGCTCAAAATACCTGGTGGCGCGCGTGGTCCGCGCGGTGCTGGAATGCGGCCCCTGCGCGATCGTGGAATTCGGCGCCGCCGAGGGCAATATGACCAAAAAGATCTTAAAAGGCCTGCCCCAGAACGGCACGCTTGCGGCCATAGAGCGGAACGCGGATTTTTACAAAAGCCTGGTGGAGATACGGGACGCGCGGCTGCGCACGGCGTGTGGAGACGTGCGGGATATGAAGAACATTCTCGGAGCGATGGGAGTCGGCAAGGCGGACTGTTTTGTGTCCGGCATCCCGTTCAGCTTCCTTTCCCCGGCGGAGCGTTCGGCGCTGATCCATGAGGTATACTGCCGGCTGCCGCGCGGGGGGAGGTTCGTGGCGTATCAATGCACCACGCACCTGATCCCGCTGCTCCGCAGGCAGTTCCAGCAGCTGAAAGTGGAGCTGGAGCTCCGTAATATGCCTCCCCATTTCGTATTTACCGCCGTAAAGAAATAACAGTTAAAGGACACCGCATATGGCTGAAAATAAACCGGACAAAATCATTTATTCGATGGTGGGAGTAAGCAAATATTACGACAAGAAAGCCGTCCTGAAAGACATTTACCTTTCCTATTTTTACGGCGCCAAGATAGGCGTTCTGGGCCTCAACGGATCCGGCAAAAGCTCCCTGCTGCGCATCCTGGCCGGCACGGACACGGATTTTAAGGGCGAAACGGTGCTCTCGCCCGGCTATACCGTGGGGATGCTGGAGCAGGAACCCAGACTCGACGAGAATAAGACGGTCCGGCAGGTCGTTGAGGAAGGCGTTCCCGAAACCATCGCCGCGCTAAAAGAATACAACGAAATAAATGAGAAGATGGCCGAGCCTATGAGCGACGCCGCGATGAACGCGCTCATCGAAAGGCAGTCCAAGGTGCAGGAAAAAATAGACGCGCTCGACGCCTGGGATATAGATTCGCGCCTGGAAATGGCCATGGACGCCCTCGGCTGCCCCGACGCGGATACTCCGGTAAAAGTCATTTCGGGCGGAGAAAAAAGAAGAGTAGCCCTTTGCCGGCTGCTGCTGCGCAAACCCGACATCCTTCTTCTGGACGAGCCCACCAATCACCTGGACGCGGAATCCGTGGCCTGGCTGGAACATCACCTTAAGGAATATAAAGGCACCGTCATCGCCGTCACCCACGACCGCTATTTCCTGGACAACGTGGCCGGCTGGATCCTGGAGCTGGACCGCGGGCACGGCATCCCCTGGAAAGGGAACTATTCTTCGTGGCTGGCGCAGAAGCAGGACCGGCTGCGCGTTGAGGAGAAAGCCGAAACCGAAAGACAGAAGACCCTGGCGAGGGAACTGGAGTGGATACGGATGTCGCCCAAGGGCCGCCGCGTCAAATCCCAGGCCCGCATCACCGCTTATGAGAACCTGCTGGGGCAGGGGGGCGAAAAGCTGGCAAAAGATCTGGAGATCTATATCCCGGCCGGGCCGCGCCTCGGCAGCGTCGTCATCGAGGCTTCTCACGTGGCCAAGGCCTACGGCGATAAGATCCTGATGGAAGATCTCAGCTTTAAACTGCCTCCGGGCGGCATCGTCGGAGTCATCGGCCCCAACGGCGCCGGCAAGACCACGCTGTTTAAAATGATAACCGGTCAGGAAAAACCCGACTCCGGTTCGTTCAAGGTCGGCGAGACGGTTAAATTCTCGTATGTGGATCAGGCACGCTCCTCGCTTGATCCAGCCAAAAACGTCTGGGAAGCCATTTCCGGCGGGCTGGATGTGGTGAAACTGGGAAAGCAGGAAGTGAACTCCAGGGCTTACGTGGCGCGCTTCAATTTTATGGGCCCGGATCAGCAGAAAAAGGTTTCCGAACTTTCCGGCGGAGAACGCAACAGGGTGCACCTGGCGGTAATGTTAAAGGAGGGTTCCAACCTTATCCTCCTCGACGAGCCGACCAACGACCTGGATGTAAATACCATGCGCGCGCTGGAAGAGGCCCTGGAGAATTTCGGCGGCTGCGCCGTGGTTATCAGCCACGACCGCTGGTTCCTGGACAGGATAGCCACGCACATTCTGGCGTTTGAAAGCGACAGCAGGGTGTTCTGGTTCGAGGGGAACTTCTCGGAATACGAGGAGAACCGCCGCGAGCGCCTGGGCGAGGAAGCCGCCGTTCCCCACCGCATAAAATACAAAAAACTTGTCCGTTGATCTGTGACGCTTACCGGCCGGCGGAGAGGAGCTCCACGGCGCGGTCCGTGTCGGAGACGGCTATCAGGACGCGGGCGGTGTTGCCACCTAGGGCGGTGCCGTAGACGGTGGTGATATTTATGCCGTGGCCCGCCAGCGTCCCGGCCAGGTTGAGAAGTTCTCCTGGTTTATCGGCCAGCTCTATGGAAATGACGGGGGTTTCCACCGTGGTGAAGCCCGCGTTGGTCAGGATGTAGCTTATCTTGTTCCCGGTGTCCACGGTCACGCGGACCACGCCGGAATCGTCGCGGATCTCGGAGGCTATGCCTATGATGTTTATGCCTTCCTTGACGAAAAGCTCCACGAACCGGCTGAGCGCGCCCGGAACGTTGGGAAGGAACACCGTATATTGTTTTACCACTTTAACCAGCATGATCGCTCCGCGGCCGCCGGGATGACTATATACTAATGTAATAAATTTTGGGTGAAACTAGCAATATTTATATAATCAATACCATGGGAGCGAACAAGAAAAATATTCCAGGGCTGCATAATTTCCTTGCCGTAACACTAGTCGCCGGGATAGCGGCGCTCCTCGCGTTCCCCCCGATTTGCGCCGCCGCCGGCTTCAAGATGAACTGGGTGGAAAGCGAAGTTACGCTGGACAGGGACGGAAAAGCCCGGGTCTCTTACTCGGTCCGGTGGACGGCTTCCGGAGGGCCGCTGCACGGTTTCTATTTCGAAGGGTTGCAGGAATCCCCGGTCTTTGACAGGGCGGGCGCCTACGCTCTGGACGGGGCCGGCAACAGGTATCCCCTTGAGATCAATAAACTTTCCGATAAAAAATACGATATTGTTCTCGCGGACGGCCGGGCCTTTACGGACGGAAAGATCACTTACTTTTTCCGCTACACCGCGGATCTCGAAAGATCCGGGAGTCTGGCCCTGACCGACTTTCCGCCGTCTTCGGATCCGGAAGCGCCGGCCCAGGTCCGGCGGGCGGGCGGGGGGGCCGGGGATAAGCGGCTGGTGGTGTTCAATTGGGCTCCGGTTCAATGGCAGGATGCCATGGCGCATCAGGCCGTGACCGTGCGTTTCCCGGTGAGCGCAGAAAGCGGTAAATCCTGGGACGCATTTCCGGCTCAGGCTGGATTCAGAACCGATAAATTCGTCAACGAGCGGTATCTGGTAGATTATCCAGAAGTAAAGAACGCCGAAGGAGAACGAGTTTTCAGCGCGCGTTTTTTCCGGCGCGGCCTTGAGAGCCGCTATCATTTCCGGATACAAGTTTATCTGGATGCGCGGTACTTCGAACTTAAGACCGGCGCCCCCGGAGCTCTCCAGGAGGCCGCCGCGCAAAAGGAAAACCCCCAGCCCGCCGGAGAAAAACATTACCTCAACCGCTATTTCCCCGGCGGCATGCTCGCCGGCCTGCCGCTTGACCGCGGCGGAAAGGTTTTACTTGTGTCAGCGCTTGCCGCGGTCTTTTGTCTGCTGCCCTTTTTAATAATGACCGTTAAACACCGTTCCATGCTGACCGCGCAGGAAGGCCTGTCCGCGGTTAAATGGGACGGGACGGAATGGACGCCCCCCAAATTACAGATGGGCACTTTCCGCAAGCCCGGAAAGGTTTCCGCCAAATTGACGCCCATAGAGGCGGGGATGTTGCTGGGTATGCCAGTGGGAGAGCTGTTGTCGCTGAGCCTGGCCAACATGGAGCGTAAAGGCCTGCTGAAGATCAAAGCCGTGGAGCCGCTCTGCGTGGAAAGAAAAAATTACGCGGGCCCGGGCGGCGACCCTTATGAAAACGTTCTTCTGAATTCCGTCAAACCGGATGGAACGCTGGACCAGGGCGCGGTTAATGAAACGGTTAAGACTATCGCGGCCGGCCTTGAGCAGAAGCTCTGGGACTGCGATCTTGCGGCCTCCAGGACTTATTATAAAAAACAGCTTGACGCTTATCAGCCGGGCAAGGCCGACACGGACAAAGATTATTATTGGGGCGGCTATCGGCGCCGTTTTAACGGCTACATCAATCCCATTTACGCCCGTGTTGAAAGCGTGAATAAGGATCTGGGCGCCAAAGTGCCGGAACTTGCCTCGTCATTCGAAAATTTCAGGACCACGCAAGCCTGCTATGAAGGGGCTTTTAACCGGAACGTCTGCCATGACGCCTGCCATTCCGCGTGCCACTCGGCCTGCGTGAGCGCGGGACATTGAAGAAGTGGTTAGTGGTCAGTGATTAGTGGTTAGAGAGGAGTAAAGAATATTTCTAGTGACAATTGGAAAGCAGAGATGACCAAGATGGAGTGGGAAAAAAGGATCGGGTGGATAGACGGGTATGTCGCGCGCATCAAACCGTATGTGCGCGTGCGCCGGGCCGATTCGCTGCTGATAAAAATACCCAATCAGGCCTATAAACTGAACCCGCAGGGGCTTAAGATTCTCGAATATCTGCTGGGAGGCGGAAAGACGGCGGAGATAATGGCCGGGCACGGCGATAAAGAGAAGGTCTCGCTCGATCTCCACTTTTTCTTCAGGGACCTGGCGGCGCTTTTGAAAGGCTGTTATAACGAGAACGAGGAGCGGCGGGCGGTGGAGAAAAAACCGTTTTCCCTGCCTTACAACTCCCTGCCGGTTCTAAGCGAGATCGCCGTTACATATCGCTGCAACCTCTCCTGCCGGTTCTGTTACGCGGCCTGCGGCTGTAAAAAGGACGAAGCCCATCCCGATCTACCGGCGGCGCGTCTCAAGGAAGCGCTGGAGATCATAAACGGCGAGGCGCAGGTCCCGTCGGTGAGCTTTACCGGCGGCGAGCCGCTCCTGCGCCCGGAACTGCCGGAACTGGTCGCCCACGCCAAAAAACTTGGGATGTGGGCGAACCTTATAACCAACGGCACCCTGCTTACGCGCGAAAAAGTATCGGCGCTTAAAACGGCTGGCCTTGATTCCGCGCAGGTAAGCATCGAAAGCGGTTCGGCCTCGGATCACGACCGGATCGTGCGCGGATCCGGAGCGTTCGACGCGGCGGTGGAGGGGATAAAGAATCTGGTGAAAGCCGGCATCCGGGCGCATACCAACACCACTATTTCTGCGCTGAACAAGGATTCCCTGCCGGAGATAGTGGATCTGGTAAAGAGCCTCGGGCTCGGCAAGTTTTCCATGAATATGCTTATGCCCGTCGGCTCGGCCGGCGCCAATCTGGAAGAGACTTTTATCTCATACGGCGAAATAGGCCCGGTGATAGAAAAAGTCCGCGGGCTGGCGGAGCGCGCCGGGCTGGAGTTCATGTGGTATTCTCCCACGCCGATGTGCGTTTTTAATCCGGTGGCAAAAGGGCTGGGTAATAAAGGCTGCGCCGCCTGCGACGGACTTTTGAGCCTGGCCCCGAACGGGGACATCCTTCCCTGTTCCAGTTACCCTAAGCCTATGGGTAATATTCTTGAGCATAAGGGATCTTTCAGGGCTCTTTGGGAAAGCGGGCCATTCAGATTTTTTCAGGAAAAAGCTTTCGCGCATGAACTCTGCAAAAAATGCGAAGATCTCGCGGTCTGTAACGGCGGCTGTCCGCTTTACTGGGAGAAAGCCGGTTATAAAGAACTGCTGGAAGCGAATCCGGAAAAGTCAATTGACTTTTCCGGAAAGGATAAAGGCTTAAGGATAAAGGATGAAGGAAAAGATGGGACGGATAGGGAAGGCCTTTTTCGGGCCTTTAGCCTTTATCCCTAATCCTTCATCCTTTTTTGAATATGAATTTATTTCCACCGCCCGATAAGAGCGGGCAGATAAAATTTATCGTCGGTAAAAGCCTGCCGTATAAAACGCGCATGTGGCTGGTGGCCGCTTTGCTCCCGGCGGGTTTGGTGCTCCAGGCGGCGCTGTCTTTCTGGCCCGGTCTTGTCCTCCTGCTGGCGGCCTCGCTGCTGGGGATGGTCAAAGGTTACGACGCCAGGCCCAAGATCACCTCCGGCCTGCGATGGGAAAGGGTTACCCCCGACGAATACGCGAAAATAAAGCTCAGGGCCGGTCGGTTGGAGCGCTGGGACGAGGATCTTTTTGACATCACCGGCAGGAAAGGAAAACTGGCGTTCGCCGCCGCGTTCGTTTTAGTTCTGGCCGCCTGCCTGGATCTTGCGGCCAGGTTCGGTTTTTATGAAGGTTCCGGTGTTTTTATAGGTCTTGACGCGCTTATTCTCCTGGCGCCTCTCTGGTTTACCGGCATCAGGGAATATCTGCGCAAGGACAAGCTCATCATCAAAATAGATCTTCTGGGACGGGTGATGGAACTGCTGGCCGCGCCAAGCGAAGCGCAGGTCTTTCCGATGCTCGCGCTGGCAAAAACGGAGAAAGGCGGGACGGAGCCGGCAGACGCCAGGCTGCTGGTGAAGCTGGTGGGCGCCCCTGACGCTTTTTACGGGATACAGGTGCAGGTCTCCATCAACACGGTGCGGGGAAAAGATTATCCGTACCTGTATTGCGCGCTTATCGCCAAAGAGGGAAGCGGCTTTCTTAAAGATCATGCGCGGTTTGTTCCCAAGCCGGCCGTTTCTCCGGCCTTATCCATTCTTAAAAAAGTGTCGGCCGGGCTTGGTTTCTCCGGCCGGAAGCTTGTCTATGAAGAGCGGGAAAATCCGGATACTGACATTCTGATTATCAGGCAGGGTACGGAGACGAAATCCGGATATTACACCGGGTCGCGGGAGGCAGCCGCTATAGTGACGGCTTCGCTCGAAGTGGCGAAGAAACTGGCCGCCGCCAATTCCCCGGCGTTCCCCTCCGCGGCGTGCCGCTGATTTCCTGGTATAATCTAATCGGAGGCGTTTATGTGGAACTATACCGAAAAGGTCTACGAGCATTTTAAAAACCCGAGGAACGTGGGGGAAATTGAGAACCCCGACGCCGTGGGAGAGGTCGGCAGCCTTATCTGCGGCGACGCCCTGAAGCTGACTCTCAGGATAGACAAGGCCACTCAAAAGATCCTGGACGCCAAATTCAAGACTTTCGGCTGCGCTTCCGCCATAGCTTCCTCCTCGGCCCTGACCGAGATGGCGAAAGGCAAAACCCTGGACGAGGCTACCAGGATCACCAACGCGGAGATCGCCGAATACCTGGGGGGCCTGCCCAGCGAAAAGATGCATTGCTCCGTGATGGGTATGGAGGCGCTTGAGGCCGCTATCAAGAATTACCGCGGCGGCAAGGCGGAGAAAGTGATCGTGGGCATGGGCGAGCGCGTGGTCTGCAAATGTTTCAGCGTTACCGAGGGCAAGATCCTGCGGTCCATCAGGGACAACGGCCTGAAGACCGTGGAAGAAGTGACCAATTTCACCAAAGCCGGCGGCGGCTGCCGTCAGTGCGTAGGGGAGATAGAGAAGATCCTTAAGGATTACTGGGCCAGGGCCGAACACAAAACTTTCGCGAGGATGACCGTGGTTGAGAAAGTTAAGATGGTGGAGAAAGTGCTGGCCGAGGAAGTCAATCCTAAGCTGAAGCTGGACGGGGGCTGGATAGAACTGGTGGATCTGGAAGGCGATAAAGTTAAAGTCCGGTTCCTGGGTATGTGTTCCGGCTGCCCGTCTTCCGCTTCCACGCTCAAGAACGTGGTGGAGAAAGAGCTGAAAGAAAAGATAGATCCGGCGCTGATAATTGAGGCGCAATAAGGGGAAGTCGGGTTAAGGATTTTTTATGGAAAACGAAAGGGTTGTTTATCTGGATAACAATGCCACCACCAGGGTGGCGCCCGAGGTGGCGGAGGTGATGGGGCCTTTCTACACCGAATTGTACGGCAATCCCTCCAGTATGCATTTTTTCGGCGGCGGGGTGCAGAAGCATCTTGACGAAGCTCGCCGGAAAGTCGGGGAGCTTATCGGCGCGGCACCGGAGGAGATAATTTTCACCAGTTGCGGCACCGAAAGCGACTCCACGGCCATCTGGTCGGCCCTGCGCGCCTATCCCGATAAAAAACACATAGTCACCACCAGGGTAGAGCATCCGGGCGTGCTGAACGTATGCAAATTCCTGGAAACCCAGGGCTATCGCATTACCTATCTGCCGGTGGATCCGGAGGGCCGCCTTAACCTTGAGGATCTGAAGCTTGCCGTGACTCCGGAAACCGCCCTTGTTTCGATCATGTGGGCCAATAATGAAACCGGCGTCATTTTCCCGGTGGAAGAAGCCGCGCGGATCGTCCACGCCAAAGGAGCGCTGTTCCATACGGATGCCGTCCAGGCCGCCGGTAAAATCCCGATCAATCTTAGAGATGCCAAGATAGACATGCTTTCGCTCTCCGGCCACAAACTTCACGCCCCCAAGGGTATCGGCGTCCTATACGTTAAAAAAGGAGCGCGCTTTTCTCCGTTCCTTATGGGCGGGCATCAGGAGCGCGGCCGCCGCGCCGGCACCGAGAACGTTCCTTATATCGTAGGCCTGGGAAAAGCGGCGGAACTGGCGCTGAAAAATATGGAGAGAGAGAATGCCCAGGTGAAAGCCCTGCGCGACCGGCTTCAGGAGGGGCTGCTTAAAACCATACCGAATGTCCGCGTAAACGGCGGCGGGGCCGAACGCCTGCCCAATACGGCCAATATAAGTTTCGAGTACGTGGAGGGGGAGTCCATCCTTATCATGTTGAGCGAAAAGGGGATTTGCGCCTCGTCCGGTTCGGCCTGCACCTCGGGTTCGCTCGAACCCTCGCATGTCATGGCGGCCATGGCGGTGCCGCAGACTTACGCGCACGGCTCCATCCGGTTCTCTTTCAGTGTTTATAACACGGAGGCGGAAGTGGACTTCGTGCTGAAAGAAATGCCGCCCATTATAGAGCGCCTGCGCGCCATCTCGCCTTTCGCCGACGGCAAGCCCCTATTCGGTATGGACGCCTGCGAGACGCATAAACATTAAGGAGATGGCGGCGGGTTGCGGGTTCGGGGGCCTGTCGGGGTCGTGCCTTTTCGCGTTCCATCGGCGGCCTGCTGGGTCGAAAAGGCACGATCCCGCCACCCCTCCAGCTATACCCCGCCGCCAGTTCCTTAAACCAGCGTTGTTTTAGGGGGACAAAGTTTATAGAATAGTCTAACGGATTTAATGGGCCCGTAGCTCAGTTGGTTAGAGCAGACGACTCATAATCGTCGGGTCGTAGGTTCAAGTCCTACCGGGCCCAGTAATTTAAAAAGCCTCAGGCTTGTGCCTGAGGCTTTTTAGATTACAGTGGTCAGTGCCCAGTGAGTAGTGGTCAGAAATATAAGAAACTCCTTCACTGACCACTCACCACTGGTCACTGTTTTTTCGCCGCTTCGCCTTTTTTGTTGAAGGTGTATTCGTTTTTAAGGTTCCCGTTTTCGTTGTAGATCTTTAACGAAACGACCTCGTTCTTTGAGAAGAGGAACTCTTTTTCAAGTTTTCCGTCTTTGGTGTAGATCTTGACCGCGCCGTCCGGAGCCTTGCCGTCCTTTGAGATGAGGTTGAAGTCCCTGTCCAGGGTGATTCTGGCGATATATTTATTGTTCAGGTAGAAAGTGAAGCGCTCGCCCCGGGCCAGGCTGACCGCCTTGGCGGTTACCATGGAGTCGGGCGTTTCCGGGGCGGCGGCCGCTTCGGGCGTTTTAGCCTCGGCGGCTTTTGGCTTTTCCGCCGCGTGGCCGTCCGCGTAAAAAAGTTCCGACTTAAGTTCCCCGGTTTCATTGAATTCCCTGAACCAGCCGTTAGGGACGCCGCCCCGGAAGTTCTGTTCGAACAGAAGCCTGGCGTTCTCATTGTAGACGCGCACCGTTCCGTTCAGCGCGCCGTCCAGATAATAGGCTTCGCTCTGGAGAACGCCTCCGGGATAATAGGCCCTGAGCGGGCCTGAGGTTTTGGAGTTGATGACGGTTTTTTCGGTCTTGAGGTTGCCGTTGTCGTAATATTCCCGGTACGAGCCGTCCTTTACCAGGCCTTGCAGGCCAAGCAGCGTCCCCCTGGAATCATAGGTTTCGGTCGCGGTTACGACGCCGTTCTCAAAATAGACCTTTTCAAGGGCCGAGGTGCTTACGTTCACCGTTTTGAAAGTGTATCTGGGTTCCGGCGCGGGCCCGGCCGGGAGGTCGGCCGGAGCGGCGGCGGATGAGGCCGGGGTGTTGAAAGGTTCCTTTACCACGATCTCGGGTGCGCCGATGCTCAGAATGTCTTTTTTGGCGATGTTTAAACTGCCGTATTTGGTTCTTATAAGGTTCACGCCGTCCATTTCCCCTTCCACGGCGCCTTCGAGGCGCGTGCCGTCCTTAAGCGTTATGATCTCCGCGTAAGCGCAGGTCTGAACCAGCAGCGCGGAGATAAATATCAGTTTTTTCATAAAAGGCCTCCGGAGCGCCGGTATTCTTTCAGGGATGCCGGCGCTTCCGCTATTAGACAAATTTCCGCGCGCGCGTTCAAGTTGACAGAATGATACTTAACTGGATAGGATAACCCTAATATGAAAAAAAGGAAAATAATAAAAATAGACGAGAGTAAATGCGATGGCTGCGGGCTTTGCATCCCCAACTGCCCCGAAGGGGCTTTGCGGGTGATAGACGGCAAGGCCCGCCTGATAAGCGACCTGTTGTGCGACGGGCTGGGGGCTTGTCTGGGTGAGTGTCCGCGGGGAGCCATTGCCATAGAAGAGCGCGGGGCCGCGGCCTACGATGAAAAGCAAGTGATGGAGAACATGGTTAAGCAAGGCAGGAATACGGTCGAAGCGCATTTAAAACACCTTAAAGACCATGGTCAGGATGATTTTTTGAAGCAGGCGCTGGATTTCCTGAAAGAAAAAGGCGTCCCGGATCCGAGGGAGGAGAAAAGTCACAAGTCACAGGCTGCAAGTCACAGGCCGGAAGCGGGCGGGCATGCGCCCTGCGGCTGTCCTGGAGCGCGCGAGATGGATTTCCGTGGCAAAGCCGGGGAGAGCGGCGCGCCGGGAGCGGTCAGTTCCCAGCTCAGGCAGTGGCCGGTGCAGCTGCACCTGGTTTCCCCGCTGGCGCCGTATTTTAAAAATGCCGATGTCGTGCTGGCCGCCGACTGTGCGGCGTATGCTTACGGCGACTTCCACAATGGTTTTCTCAAAGGCAAAAGCCTTGCCATAGCCTGCCCCAAGCTGGACGACGGTCGGGAGATATATATCGGGAAGCTCAGGAGTCTTATTGATGACGCCCGGGTGAACACGCTGACCGTGGTCACTATGGAGGTTCCCTGCTGCTCCGGGCTGGCGGGAATGGTCCAGGAGGCGCTCGGCGGCGCCAAGAGGAAAGTTCCGGTGAAGCACACGGTAATCGGTCTCCAGGGCGAGATAAAAAGTTCGGACTGGCTGTAGTTCTGGTAAATCCTCCGATAAGCGGTAATCCTAGTGGCTTTGGGTTAACGAACCGCAGGATAGTAAAACCGGGGGCCTGCCGATGGACAGCCTTTGTGCTTCACGAGCCCAGTGTCCGTAGCAAAACTTAACGGCAGTGTAGTCCACTCGGCGGCCTGCGGGACAAAAAGGCTGTCCATCGGCACCCCTTAGTAAAATTTACACACTTGATGGTCGCTCGGCATTCCAATCTGAAAATACAATATATTGACCCCTCCCAAATTAATACTTGAATTACCCGCCCAGTATAGGAATCGGTAAGTTTTACAAAATCACCGGTGCTTTTCCCGACTTCCACAGTTCCCCTTAAAATCATCATCTCTTCATTGGCAACCATCTTGCAGTTTGGATGCCTCGTGGGCAAATATAGGTTCGTTTTTAAGTCTGTATTTAGGAGGATGGCGGCGGGGTATAACTGGAGGGGTGACGGGGCCAAGCCTTTTCGTCCCGCAGGCCGCCGAGGGAAGCGGAAAGGCTTGGCCCCGGCAGGCCCCCGAACTCGCAGCCCGCCGCCATTTTTCCATTTTTCACCCATTGGGTGAAATCTTCTCGTCAATGACGCAGGCCTGTGAGAGGAGAATTTGGGAGTTCCCCTCCATTGAGCCGTCCGGTAAAGTTTGATAAGATATTCCTATAACGGCGCGGTGGCCAAGTGGTAAGGCGGCAGTCTGCAAAACTGCTATTCGTGGGTTCGATTCCCACCCGCGCCTTTCAAAATTTGGTGGGAATCGAAGCCGACCCGAGCGCTCGCGGTGCGGGTGGAGCGAAGCGACACAATTCAGCGCTCAGAAAAGTGAGCGTAGCGAACGTCAGCGAGGGCGGCCGGCTTCGAGGGAGCGAGTGGGAACGAGCGGAAGGGTGGACTTTGCATTCTTGCTTTGCGGATGGACACAGATCAGTGAGCAGGAAGGATTCCCACCCGCGCCTTGAATTTGACAGCGAAGGTTGGAAGGTTCGAGGGTTGGATGGTTAGAGGTCGGGCATTCCTTCTTCAAACCTTCTAACCCTCCAATCCTCTAACCCTCATCCTTGGGGTTATCATGCATCTCAGTCGTCTGGCGATGTCCGTGGGCCAATCCGCCACCTTAAAGTTGAACGAGCTTGCCAACAGCCTTAAAGCCGAAGGCAGGCCCGTCATCCATCTCGGCGGCGGCGAGCCCGAAGAAAAGATCCCGCGGGGAGCCTATGATGCCGCGGTAAAGAAGCTGGACACCGGCTATATACACTATACCGCCGTAAGCGGCATCCCCGAACTCAAAAAAGAGATCGCCTCCTACACCGAGCATAACTACGGCCTGAAACCCGCCGCCAAAAATATCGTGGTCTCCGGCGGCGCCAAACAGGCGATCTACAATTTCCTAATGGCGGTGGTGGATCCCGGCTCGGAAGTGGTTTTCCCCGCGCCGTATTGGGTCAGCTACCCCGAAATGGTGAAGCTGGTTCACGGCGTCCCGATAATCGTGCGCCCGGGGCCCGGCGAGCTGATTCCCGGCATTGAGGAAATGGACCGGCATATCACCTCCAACACCCGCGCGGTGATGCTGAACAGCCCGAATAATCCTTCAGGCGCGCTCTACCCCGAAGCTTTCGTGCGTGAACTCGTGGAGATCTGCGAATACCGCGGCGTATATCTTATGATGGACGACATCTACGACCGTCTGGTATTCGACGGCGCTTCCGCGCCCCGCGCTTTTGCCATGTCCGGGCGGCCGCTGGACGATTCCATCATTGTTTCCATAAACGGCGTTTCCAAGGCTTATTCCATGACCGGTTTCCGCATCGGCTGGAGCGTGGCTGGAGAAGCTGTTTCCCTCGCCATGGCCAAAATCCAGGCCCAGGTCACTTCCTGCCCTTCGGGGCTGAGCCAGGCGGCCGCGGCCGGCGCCCTGGGCGGACACGGGGCGTTCGTGGAGGAGCTGCGCGTCCAGCTTGAAAAGAAACGGAACCTGATGGTTTCGGAACTTAAAAAAATAAAAAAAGTGAAACTTCACGTTCCGCAGGGAACTTTCTACAGTTTCCCCGATTTCAGCGCCTATGAAAAAGATTCCGAGAAACTTTCAAGGCTTTTGCTCGACAAGGCCATGGTGGTCACCGTTCCCGGCAGGGAATTCGGGCTGGACGGACATCTGCGCCTCAGTTATTGCGGATCGGAAAAAGATATCGTGGAAGGAGTTTCCAGGATCGAAAAAATTTTAGACTAACAGTCTGCTGAGGAGACTTTTATGGCCAACGCGACAGTGGCGGACTCAGGACGGGTGTCCGCGGAACTTGGGAATATAGGTATAAGAACCTCCGGCGCCGTTCATGTGAATCTTTGCGCGCCGGTGCTGTATGAACACATAATCTCCAGGGGGGAAGGCGTGATCGCCCAGAACGGCCCCGTTGTCGCGCGCACCGGCGCCCATACCGCCCGCGCGGCCCAGGACAAGTTCATCGTGAAACGGGAGCCCAGCGCCGCCCAGATCTGGTGGGGCGCCTATAACGTGCCGTTCGAAGCCGGGAAGTTCGACAGGCTCTACGGAAAAATAACCGCGTACTTCAAAGACAAGGATATATACGTGAGGGACTGCTGGGCGGGTTCCGACCTTCAGCATCGCCTGCCCGTGCGCATCATCACCGAGTACGCCTGGCATAACCTGTTCGCCGGCCATATGTTCCTCGGGCCCTCCTGCGAGGCCGCCCTGCAGAAACACGACCCGCAGTTCACCGTTATCTGCGCGCCCGGCTGCAAGGCCGAGCCCGCAGTGGACGGAACCAGGAGTTCCACTTTCATTCTGGTGGATTTTGAGAAGAAAACGGTCATAATAGGCGGAACGGCTTACGCGGGCGAGATAAAAAAATCTATCTTCACCGTGATGAACTATCTGCTGCCGCTCAAGGGCGTAATGCCGATGCACTGCTCGGCCAATATAGGAGGAGCCGGGGACACCGCGCTGTTCTTCGGTCTGTCCGGCACCGGCAAGACCACCCTTTCCTCGGATTCCGGCCGGCGGCTGATCGGCGACGATGAACACGGCTGGACGGACGACGGTATTTTTAACTTCGAGGGCGGCTGTTACGCCAAAGTAATCAACCTTTCCCCTGAGGCGGAGCCTAAGATCCACGCGGCCACGCGCCGCTTCGGCACGGTGCTGGAGAACGTGGTCTATGATCCCCGCACAAGAGAATTGGATCTCGGGGACGGTTCCATAACCGAGAACACGCGCGCCGGCTATCCGCTGGAATACATAGATAACGCCGTCAGGGGCGAATATTTTGCGCATCCGAAGAACATCATTATGCTGACCTACGACGCTTTCGGAGTGCTGCCCCCCATCTCTAAGCTTTCCTATGAGCAGGCTATGTACCACTTCATTTCCGGCTACACCGCCAAAGTGGCGAATACCGAGATGGGCGTCAGGGAGCCCAGGGCGACATTCAGCGCCTGTTTCGGCGCGCCTTTCATGAGCCATCATCCTTCGGTTTACGCCGGCCTCCTGGAAAAGAAGATGCGCGCGCACAAGGTCAACTGCTGGCTGATAAACACGGGTTTGGCTGGCGGCCCATACGGGACAGGCAGGCGGATAAGCATACAGCACACCCGCGCTCTTCTTAACGGCGCCCTGAGCGGAGAGCTGGCGAATGTGAAATTTGCGAAGGACGCGGTTTTCGGCTTTGAACTCCCGGTTTCCTGCCCCGGAGTGCCGCCGGAGATAATGGCCCCGCGCCTGGCCTGGAAGAGCGCCGCGGAGTATGACGCCAAGTGCGCCGAACTGGCCGGGCTCTTCGAGAAAAACTTCGGGCAGTTCAATGTTTCGGATAAGAGGATAACGGAAGCCGGTCCCGCGGTCCGGAATAGCTGAAAAACAATTTCATTGACAAACGCAATGGAAAATAAGGTAATATCTCTTTAGTCAGCAACAAACCCTATAGGAGGAAGTACAAATGCCCGCAGCTAAAACAAACTCGAAGTTCATGGCCCCCATCACCCCGGACGCCGTTCTGGCGGAAGTGGTCGGCTCCAAGCCCATTCCCAGGACCGAAATCGTAAAGAAACTCTGGGCCTACATCAAGAAGAACAACCTTCAGGACAAAAAGAACAGAAGGATGATCAACGGCGATGAGAAGCTCACCAAAGTGTTCAACGGCAAGAAACAGGTCAGCATGTTCGAAATTGCCAAACTGATCGGCAAACACGCGAAATAAGCGGCTTAACCGGCAGATATTAACGTCGTCCTCGAAAGGGGCCGGCGTTTTTATTTAAAAAGGTGCCTGGCACCTTTTGGGGGTCAGTCTTTGCGGCGGTCTACTATGTAGGCGCTTTTCTCGCGGCCTTTGGCGGCCTTTTTCAGCTCCGAGCCGATATTGCTGACCTGGGCGAACGAAGCCAGGGGGCGGATGGTGTTGTGGACTATGCCTATGGAGATGGAAAGGAAAGGAAACTGTTTAATATTGCCCTGGCGGTCGGTGGAGACTATATGGCCGCGTTCCCGGTCTTCCCTGGTGTAGAAAGAGGGAGAGATCTCGTCGAAAGCCGCCGCTATGCGACCAGCAAGCTCCTCGGCTTTCCCGAATTCGGTGATGATGATGAAGTCGTCGCCGCCGATATGTCCTATAAAGTCCCTGGAGTTTTCATTCCGGATAGTGAGCTTGACAAGCAGGTTGGCCGTGGCCTTGAGGACGCGGTCGCCGGCCTCGAACCCGTAAATATCGTTGAAGGCCTTGAAATTGTTCAGGTCCAGGTAAAGGACGGCAAAGGAGCTGCCCTGCCGGATCTCGCGCTCTACCCTGGCCTGGATGGAGGGGTTGCCGGGGAGTTTTGAAAGAGGGTTGGTGTCCAGAACCTGCTTGTTGCGCTTGAGGATCATGCGGATGCGGGCGACAAGCTCGTCCGTATCCACCGGTTTTATGAGGTAGTCGTCTATGCCCATGCTCAGGCCCTTGAGCTTGGTTTTTTTCTCGCCGTAGGCGGTGCAGATGATGATCGGTATATGGGCGAAAAGAGGGTTGTCTTTCAGATCCTGCGCGACCGTCAGACCGTCTTTAAGCGGCATATTATAGTCAAGCACCGCGATGTCGGGGTGCGTCTCAAAAATAACCCGCAGGGCCTCCCGCCCGTCGCTGGCGATAAAAACCTCGAAACCGGCGGCCTCCACCGTCTCTTTCATCAGAAGCAGCAGTTCCGTCTGGTCGTCCGCCAGCAGAACCCTGGGCCTGGACGGTTTTGACGCTTCCCCGTCCGCCGGTAACCCGTTTTCCCCGGTCTCTTTTTCTATAACGGAGAGAAGGAGGTCTCCGGGCAGCTCCCTGGCGATGAGTTCGGGCAGGCCGGTGAGCAGGCCGCGCTCCTGGAAATTGTTAAAGCGCAGGGCGCTGATCACGATAACGGGAATCGCCGCCGTGCCGGTTTCCCTGCGCAGTTCGTCCAGCAGCCGGAAGCCGTTTTGTTTGGGCATCAGGATGTCCAGCAGGATCACTCCCGGCCGCTCGTTTTTTGCCGCCGCCGCCGCCCGGAGGGGGTCGTTGATCACAACGGGCCTGTAATTGTTGGACTCCAGGAACATCCTGACCAGTTCCGAGAATTCCTCGTCGGAGTCGGCGATCAACACGGTCACCGGACGGTTTTTGTCCGGTTTGGGGGCCGCATTCAGGAGCGCGGCTTTCAGGGCCTCGAAGTCCAGGGGTTTGGTAAGATACGCCTTGACGCCCGGCGCGGGCCCGGTCAGGAGATCCGCTTCCGGCGTTATGGAGAAAACCACTATCTTCTGGTTTTCCGTCAGGATGTTTTTTTTCAACTCGGACAGGAGATCCAGGGGATCGAAAGTTCCGGACAGAATGTCCAGGAGAACCAGATCCGGTTTCCAGTCCCTGACGGAGTCCAGGATTTCCCGGCAGGCGTCGGCGCTCCTGACCGCCCAGGCTTTGCTTTCCAGAAAAACCCTGAGTTCGGCGGCATGTCCGGAGTACGCGCCGGCGAGAAGTATTTTCTTTCCCAGACCCTCTTCCATAAAACTGATTCTAACATTTATTTAGTAAACTTATGTAATGAAAGACGGGGACGAGACGGGCTACTATAAGTACGCCCAGATAGGGCTGGAACTGGCCGGCGGCGTGGGCCTTGGTTTCTGGGCCGGCTACCGGCTGGATCTCCGGTTCGGCTCTTCGCCGTGGCTGATGCTTGCCGGTTCCGCCGCGGGGCTGGCCGCCGGTTTTTTTCTGGTTCTCAGGGAACTTCCCGGGGAAAAGGATTTCAGCGCGGGGGCGGCCAGGGGCGGAAAAAAAGGCGGGGGAGCAAAACAATGATGGACTCGGCCTGGTCCGCGGCCGCCTGGGGGGCGGCGTTCGGGACGCTGAACGGCTGGACGGCGCGCCGGGCCCTGCGGAGCGCGCTGGATAAGCCGGACAAGGTTTTCTACGCCGTCTTTACCGCCGGGTTTTTATGGCGGCTGCTTTTTCTCGTCGGAGCGGTTTGGCTTCTCCGGGATAAAAAGTATATAATCTTACTCCCGTTCTCCGGGGTTCTTATTTTCACACAGTTCATGTTCGAGGCGGTTCCTTTAAGGAAACATGGAACTAAAGACAATACTTGAGCACCATATCGTGGACCGCATCTGGGCCTTTTTCAGCCTCGGTCCGCTGACGCTGCCTTTTTCAAAACACGTCCTGATGATGCTCCTCGCGGCTTTTATCCTGGCGGTATTTTTTCCGCCGCTTATCAGGAGCAGAAAACCCGCGCTGGCCCCTTTCCGGGCCATGATCGAGATCATCGTCCTTTTCCTGCGGGACGAGGTGGTCGGCCCGAATCTCGGATCGAAGACGGGCGCTTATCTGCCGTATTTCGCCACGCTGTTCTTCTTTATACTGCTGCTGAATCTGGGCGGGCTTGTGCCCTACGGCGCGACCGCCACCGGTAACCTGGCGGTCACCGGCGGTCTGGCTCTGACGACCTTCGTGCTGTTGAATTTCGCCGGAATGAGGGAGCAGGGTGTGCTCGCTTACTTCGGGCACCTCGTTCCCAGGGGCGTTCCGGGCTGGCTGTATCCCCTGCTGTTTCCGATAGAGCTGCTGGGCATGGTTACCAAAACTTTCGCGTTGTGCGTCCGTCTGTTCGCAAATATGATAGGCGGCCATATAGTCATTCTGGCGTTTATCGGGCTCATTTTTATATTCGGAGGACTGAACCCGGTTCTTGGCCTGGGGGTCACGGCCCCGGTCGCGGTGGCGCTGAGCCTTTTCGTAATGCTGCTGGAGCTGTTTGTGGCGTTCCTGCAGGCGTATATTTTCACTTTTCTGACGGCTATTTTTGTCGGCGCGGCGATGCATCCGCATTAACAGAAAGTGGTCAGTGAACAGTGGTCAGAGGACAGTTGCGGTGGAGGTTCTTGTTTATTACTGATCACTGGTCGTTGACTACTGATCACTATAGTTAAAACTGGAGGAATAAAATGAACGATATGACATTTATAGGACTGGGCTACATAGGCGCGGGTATAGGCGCGGGCCTGACTCTCGTCGGCGCGGGGCTCGGCATCGGCAAGCTGGCCGCCAGCGCCCTTGAAGGAACCGCCAGGCAGCCTGAAGCGGGCGGCGCTTTGAGAACCACGATGATCATCGCCGCGGCCCTCATAGAGGGGCTCGCTTTCTTCGCGCTGGTCATCTGCCTGCTGGCCGTGATGAACTTCGCCATGCCCAAGGCGGAAGTTCCCGCCGGAACGGCCGCGCAGACAGAAGCTCATCGGTAACCAGTGCTCAGTGTGCAGTGGTCAGTGGACAACGGGGACATCGTCTCCGCGGTTTCCACCCTGACCACTGATCACTGGCCACTACACACAGGAGTCTCCCATGGAAGCATTGATACGGCCGGAATTCGGGCTGATGTTCTGGACCATACTTATATTCGTCCTGCTGGTTATGATCCTTTCCAAAACCGCCTGGAAACCGCTTATGAAAGCGGTGGAGGAGCGGGAGCACGCCATACGCCGCGACCGTGAAAGCGCGGAAAAGGCCAGGGCCGAAGCCGAAAAAATAAAAGCGGAACTCGAACAGTCCATGGCTTCTTTCAAGGCCGGGGTGGAACGCCGTCTCGCTGAAGCCGGCGAAGAAGGGAACAGGGAACGGCTGCTCGTGATAGAGGACGCCCGCAAAAGCGCCGCTTTGCTTATCGAGTCCGCCAGGAAAGAACTGGAGACCAGCAGGAACGACCTGGCGAGAGAACTAAAAGAGAAAGTGGCGGAGATCGCTTTTATGGCGGCTGAAAAAGTCCTGCTTAAAACCATAGACCAGAAAGCCAATACGGAACTGGTGGGACGGTTCCTTAAAGAGCTGGAAAGCAAGGACGCGAAATATAAGCTATGAAATCCGCGGATAAAACATTGTCAAAGCGCTACGCCAGGGCCTACATGGATCTTGGACGCGTTTCCGACAAACCCGGCGAAGCCGCGGCCGGCGCGCGGATAGCGGAGCTGGAAAAAGTCCGCAACGCGGCAAGCCAGTTCAGGCGGATTTTCCTTCATCCGCTTGTCGGCTGCGACGACAAGAACGAAATCCTGGCCCGGCTTCTTTCCAAAGAACTTATGGTTTCGCGGGCCGCGGGCTTTGTACGGCTGCTGATAAGGGAAAACAGATTCTATCTGCTGGAGGCCATCCTTGAGGACTGCATGAGGTTGTATAACGAATACGCCGGGTTGGCGCGGGCGGACGTGGTTTCCCGTCATCCGCTCAGCGGGGAAGAACTGAGGCGTATAGGGGCGGCGTTATCCGCGTCCACCGGCAGGAAAGCCCATCTTACACAGATAGTGTCGGAAAGGGTGCTGGGCGGAGTTGAAATACGGCTGGGCGATCTGCTCATAGACGCCACGGTGAAAGGCAGGTTGGAAAGATTAAAGAACAGCATTATAATTTAGGAGTGGAGAGCGGTTCCGCCCACTAACCACGAGCCACTAATCACTTCCCCTGGAGAGGAACTATGATAAGACCTGAAGAGATAACCGATATCATCAAAAGCAGGATCCGGCAATTCGTTCCCGAGGCGGAACTGTCCGAGACCGGACAGGTTCTGCAGATGGGCGACGGGATCGCCAGGGTGTACGGCCTGAATAACGCGGTCATAGGCGAACTGGTGGAGTTTGAGGGCGGCGTCTCCGGTATGGTGCTCAATATCGAGCGCGAGAACGTGGGCGTGGTGGTCATGGGGCATGACGCGCTTATCCGCGAAGGCGACCGCGTGAAGCGGACCAATCGCGTTATGGAAGTGCCCGTGGGGCCTGAGCTTGTCGGCCGGGTTGTGGATCCCCTGGGCAGTCCCATTGACGGCAAGGGGCCTATTAACGCGAAAAAAAGACGCCCCGTGGAAATAATCGCGCCCGGTGTGCTGGAACGTGCTCCGGTAAAGGAAGCCCTTCAGACCGGCATCAAGGCCGTGGACGGCATGATCCCGATAGGCCGCGGCCAGAGAGAGCTCATAATCGGAGACCGGCAGACAGGCAAAACCGCCATAGCGATAGACGCCATAATAAACCAGAAGAACGAACCCGCGGAGAGGCGCCCCATCTGCATTTACGTGGTCATCGGCCAGAAAGAGTCCACCGTGGCCAGGGTGGCCAGGACTCTGGAAGAGCACGGGGCGATGGAATATTCCATTATTGTTTCGGCCACCGCCTCGCAGCCGGCCTCGCTCCTGTATCTCGCGCCCTATTCCGCCTGCGCCATGGCCGAGGGGTTCCTGTGGGAGGGAAAGCACGCCCTGATAATATACGACGATCTTTCCAAGCACGCGCAGGCTTACCGGCAGATGTCGCTGCTTCTCCGCCGGCCGCCCGGCCGGGAAGCGTATCCCGGAGACGTGTTTTATCTCCATTCCCGGCTTCTGGAGCGAGCCTGCAAGCTTTCGGACAAGAACGGCGGAGGATCCATCACGGCCCTGCCTATAATCGAGACTCAGGCCAATGACGTTACGGCTTATATCCCGACCAATGTGATCTCCATCACCGACGGACAGATCTATCTTGAGCCGTCCCTGTTCCACTCCGGGATCAGACCGGCGGTCAACGTGGGTATTTCCGTGTCCCGCGTGGGCGGCTCGGCCCAGATCAAAGCCATGCGCCAGGTGGCGGGGCGGCTCAGATCCGACCTTGCCCAGTATAACGAACTGGCGGCTTTCTCGCAGTTCGGTTCCGACCTGGATAAGGCCAGCATGGAGCAGCTTAAGCGCGGCGAACGGCTGGTGGAACTGCTCAAACAGGAACAATACAAACCCATGCCGGCGGCCGAGCAGGTGGTGGTTTTTTTCGCCGGCACGCGGGGGTATCTGGACGATGTGGATCTGCCCAGGATCAAGAAATTCGAGGCGGGCCTGCTCAAGTTCGTCAGGGAGAAATATTCCAACGTTCTTGAAGAGATCGTCCGGAAAAAACAGCTGGACGCTGAGCTTGAGAAGATGGTGTCCGGCGCGATAACGGAATTTAAAAAGAGTTTCGAATAAGTAATACGGGAGACAATGAAATGAGATACCTGGTCACCGGCGGGGCGGGTTTTATAGGATCCAATCTGGCTTTCGCGCTTTGCGGAGAGCGCAAGGCTAAAGTGACCGTGCTGGATAATTTTTCCTCGGGGAATTTTAAGAACCTTATCGGTTTCGAGGGCGAAATCATCTCCGACGATATTCAGAGCGACGCCTGGTTCCGGAAAGCCGGTCCGGTAGACGCCGTTTTCCACGAGGCCGCCGTCACCGACACCACGATCCACGACCAGAAAAAAATGATGGACGTGAATGTGGAAGGTTTCAGAAACGTGCTTCGTTTCGCGCTGGAGAACGGCGTCAAAAGGGTCGTTTACGCGTCTTCGGCCGGGGTTTACGGCAACGGAGAATGCCCCATGAAAGAGGGCCAGCCGCCCGTCCCCGAGAATGTCTACGGTTTTTCCAAAGCGATGATGGATAACGCGGCACGGGAGTTCGCGGCCGCGCACACGGACATGACCCTGGTGGGCCTGCGCTATTTTAACGTCTACGGCCCGCGGGAGTATTATAAAGGCAGCGCCGCCAGCATGATCTATCAGCTTTACCTGCAGATGAAGGCCGGCAAGCGGCCCAGGATCTTCAAGTTCGGGGAGCAGATGCGGGATTTTGTCTACGTGAAAGATATCGTGCGCGCCAATCTCAGCGCGCTGGACGCCGAAAAATCCTGCGTGGTCAACGCGGCCACCGGCACGCCGGAAAATTTCAACCGCGTCATAGACTGCCTCAATAAGGCCATGGGGACGGATCTTTCCCCGGAATATTTCGACAACCCTTACGGGTTTTTTCAGCTCAAGACCCAGGCCGATCTCAGGCACGCCAAGGCTTATCTGAATTACCGGCCCGAGTGGAACCTTGAGAACGGCATAGCGGATTATATCGGGGAACTGAAGAAGAGCGGGATATAAAACTGATCTATGGCCTCCTTAAGAGACATACGGAAGCACATAAAGTCCGTTAAGAACATAAAGCAGATAACTTACGCCATGAAGATGGTGTCCGCCGCGCGCATCAAAAAAGCGCAGACAGCCATCCTCTGCTCCAGGCCGTTCGCCATCAGGATGGAGGGGCTCATTTCCGATCTCTACGGCGAACTGGACGGAGAAGAGTTTAAGAAGTCCCGGGCGTACGCGCTGTTCGCCGAAAGGCCGCGGGCCGGGACGCGGGCTCTGGTGCTGGTCGCCGGAGACAAAGGCCTGTGCGGTTCTTTCAATTCAAATTTGCTGAAAGCGGCGGCGGTCTGGCTGAAAGAAAATCGCTGCGAAAAAATAAAGGTCGTCTGCGTGGGCCGGAAAAGCCGTGATTTTATTAAAAGGCTGAAAGGCCTGGATCTTGAGATAGCCTACGAGATGGTCGGCATCTTTCCCAAGGCGGGCTATGTCCACGCCGAACTCCTGACCGGGAAGATCCTGGAGCTTTTTTCCGGGCCCGAAGTGCGCGGCGTGAGCCTGATCTACAATGAGTTTAAATCCATGCTGTCCCAGCGGGTGGTTCAGACCGAACTGCTGCCGCTGCGGCACAACCTGCCCGCCGCGGCTGAAGGCGGGAAGCTGAAAGACTTCTCTTTTGAGCCGGAGAGAAGGCCGTTGCTCGAAGCCCTTCTCCCCAGATATGTCGGCGCCCAGGTCTACAGGGTGCTGCTGGAATCCCAGGCGGCGGAACTGGCCGCGCGCATGAACGCCATGGAGGCGGCTTCGAAGAACGCTTCGGAACTCATAGATGGTCTGACGTTGAGGCTTAATAAGATGCGCCAGACCATGATCACCACCGAACTTAGCGAGATAGTGAGCGGAGCGGAAGCGCTGGGGGGATAACCCGGAAATTGCGGGCGCAATTTCCGTAAGGATGAGGGATGAGGGCTGAAGGATGAGTGGGGACAGCCTGAATATTTTAATCCTTGGATTCAGGAGAATGTATGAATATCGGAAAAATCGTGCAGATCATCGGGCCGGTCATAGACGTGGAATTCAAACAGGGGGAATTACCCCGGATCTTTAATGCCGTCAAGGTCAAATACAAGGAAGACAATCAGGAAAAGCACCTTGTGGCCGAGGTCGCCCAGCATCTGGGAGACAATACGGTGCGCGCCATCACGCTCGGCGCCACTACCGGCCTGAGCAAGGGGCTTGAAGTTAAAGACACCGGCGGGCCGCTGAAAGTGCCCGTGGGGGAAGGCTGTCTGGGCCGGCTCGTGGACGTGCTGGGAGAGCCCAAAGATTCGCTTGGCCCCATCGCGGCTGTCGATTATCTGCCGATCCATCGCGATCCCCCTCCTTTGACCGAACAGCGGACCGAGCCCGAGATCTTCGAGACCGGAATCAAGGTCGTGGATCTGCTCGCGCCTTTTATGAAAGGCGGCAAGATCGGGTTGTTCGGAGGCGCCGGGGTGGGCAAGACGGTGCTGATCATGGAATTGATCAATAACGTCGCCCGTGAACACCACGGTTACTCGGTTTTCGGCGGAGTGGGGGAACGTTCCAGGGAGGGCAACGACCTCTGGCTGGACATGAACAGCTCTAAACTTTCGGACGGCAGCACCGTTCTTTCCAAGACCGCGCTGGTTTACGGCCAGATGAACGAGCCGCCCGGCGCCCGGGCGCGCGTGGCTCTCACCGCCCTGACCCAGGCGGAATATTTTCGCGACGCCAAAGGCCAGGATGTCCTGTTGTTCCTCGACAATGTTTTCAGATACGTGCTGGCGAACGCCGAGGTTTCGGCCCTGCTGGGCCGTATGCCTTCCGCCGTCGGTTATCAGCCGACGCTGACCACGGAGATCGGCTGGCTTGAGGAGCGCATAACCTCGACTAAAAAAGGCTCGATCACTTCCATCCAGGCCGTGTATGTCCCGGCCGACGACCTGACCGATCCGGGCGTGGCTAATGTCTTCACCCATCTGGACGCCACGGTGGTGCTGTCGCGCCAGATAGCCGAGATGGCTATCTATCCCGCCGTGGATCCGCTGGATTCCACCTCCCGGATCCTGGATCCCAATATTATCGGGGAGGAACATTACCAGACCGCCCGCGGCGTGCAGAAAGCGCTGCAGCGCTACAGGGAGCTCCAGGATATCATCGCCATTCTGGGCATAGACGAGCTTTCCGACGAGGACAAACTGGTGGTAGCCAGGGCCAGGAAGATCCAGAAGTTCCTGTCCCAGCCGCTTTTCGTCGCGGCGGATTTCAACGACCGGCCGGGCCGCTATGTTCCGTTAAAAGAGACTATCAGGGGCTTTAAAGAGATAATCCAGGGCAAACTTGATCATCTGCCCGAGCAGGTGTTTTACATGGCCGGAGGCATAGAGGAAGTAATAGAGAGGGGAAAGGAACAGAAACGGCAGGAGGATCCCGGAACCTGCCGGTAACCGACGTTCATTTATGGCTCACAAACTTTTATTGACCATTTTGACCCCGGAAAAATCGTTCCTGACCGATAAGGAGGTCGATTTTGTGACTCTTCCGGCTTTCGGCGGGGAAATGGGTATACTTCCGGGACATATTTCCCTTGTGACCCAGTTGAAAGAGGGGATCCTGACGTATAAGGACGGCCATAAAAAAGAGCTCTTCGCGGTTTTGAGCGGTTTTGCGGAAGTCAACAGGAACAGCGTCCTGGTTCTGGCCGAAGAGGCCGAACTAGCGAAAGAGATAAACGAAGAGAGCGCCCGCCAGGCTTATCAGAAAGCGAAAGACGCCCTTGCCATGCGCGGCAAAGACCTGGATCTCGACGCGGCCCAGGCCGCCTTGAGGCGCGCCGTGGTTCGCCTGAAAATTTCCGAACTCAAAAAGAAATATAAATCCTAAAAGAGCGCCCTACTTCTCCGCGGTATGTATGGCCGCGGCGCCGAAGAACAGGGGGAGGACTTTCACTTTTGAAAAACCGGCGGCCAGGAGGAGCTTTGAAAGTTCTTCCGGGGAATGGAAAGCCGTGATCGTTTCCGAGAGGAAAGAATAAGCCGCTTTCGTTCCGGGAAAGGCGAGATTTACCAGGCCGGTCATCAGTCTGACGTAAATGTGGAACAAAAACGGGATGAACCGGCCGGCGGGCCGGCTGGTTTCCAGGTTGACGAAGATCCCGCCGGGTTTGAGAACCCGGCGGAATTCTTCAAAATACTTCAGGAGTCCGTCCCCGTGCCCGAGATTGCGCGCCGCGAAAGAGATTGTCAGCGCGTCAAAGGCGTTATCCGGAAAAGGCAGGCGGCCGGCGTCGCCCCGGATGAATACCGCGCCGGGAACCTTGCGGACGGCTTTTGAAAGCATCGCTTCGTTGAAATCCAGGCCCGTGACGGCTGTGCCGCCTGAAGAGAGCCGGAACAGATCCGCGGAGAGATCCCCCGTGCCGCAGCAGACGTCCAGGACGCGTTCCGGCGCGGAGGCCAGCGCAAGGCGGGCGGCCTCGCGCCGCCAGAGCTTGTCCAGCCCAAGGGTGAGAAAGGAGTTTATGGTTTCGTAGTGACGGAAAATGCCGTCGTAAAACCCTGAAATGTAAATGGGGGTTTTATCCGGCATTTATAATATGACAGATCCGGGAAACGAGGCTATTTCTTCTCTTCGGTTTTGTTGTCGGCTTCGGCGACGAATTTTTTGATCTCTTCAAAGCCCTCGATGATCAGTCTGGCTTTTGAAAGACCGAAAGAAAACGGGTACTTGTCGTTTTCGTTCCTCTTGAGCACGATCACCGGCTGGCCTTTGAATTCAGTTCTTTCTACGTTCATATACTTCCTCCCGTGGCGGGCACCCGGGGGCGGCGCCCTGCTTCGTTTATCATAACACAAAAAACCGGCTTATTTCAACCCGCATGCCGTAAAGCGCGAAAGACGAATAGTGAAAATTTCCAAATGGACGGTCTAATGCGTTTCCGGCTTTAGAGCCGAACTGCCGGGGCTATTGACAAACGGCGCTTTACCTGTAATAATAATATAATATTAAACGGTGCCTGTTTCCGTGTTTCGGCGGGCCGCGGTTTTGCGGGGGAGAGATCCGGAGGGATTTAAAACTTGATGAGTCTGAGCCTTACAAAGTTAATGTTCCCGTCCAGGGAAATAGTGGGCATAGATATCGGAAGCTATGCGGTAAAGATCGTTTGTTTTACCGAAGAGAAAAAACAGCCCAGGCTCAAAGACTGGGGGCATATTCCGCTGGCCATAAAACCCGACACCCCCCCGGAAGAAAAAAAGGCCATCATCTCCCAGGAGATCAAGAACTACATCAAGAAGAAAGGCATTCAGGCCAAATATGCCGCCGCCTCCATCTCCGGGAACGCGGTCATCGTGCGGTATGTAAAGCTTCCCAAACTTACAAAAAAAGAACTCGCGCTGACGTTGAACGTGGAGGCCGAGCCTTTCATACCGTTCGATATCAAGGACGTCAACCTTACCTGCTATATTCTCAACGACATCACGGAAGACAACCAGCCCAAGATGGAGACGGTGCTGGTGGCGGCTAAAAAAGAAGCGGTAAAGGACAAACTGGACATCCTCAGCGACGCGGGCCTGGATCCGCTGGTTATAGACGTGGACTCTTTCGCCCTTGAGACTCTTTATTCCCACCTGGCCCCTCAGGCCGACAATAACGCCGTGCTCATTCTCAATATAGGCCACAAGGTGACCAATCTTTCTATTATTTCCCAGGGTACGACCCGGGTTGTCAGGGATATTTTCATCGCCGGCTCCACTTTTGACAAGGCCGTCCAGAAGATCCTGAAAATAGACGCCGCCGGGGCCGATGCGATCAAAAAAACCAAGGGGCTGCTGGTGTCCGACGAAGACAAAGCCGCCGCGATAGAGGCGTTCGATAAAGAAGGCATAGCGGTTTCCAAGGCCGCCGCCGGAGTGCTTAAGGATCTTTATACCGAAGTTTCCAGATCCATAGATTTTTACCTGTCCCAGGGCATGGATCACTCCATTTCAAAGATTATTTTGTCCGGCGGCGCGGTCAATCTGGGCAATATCGCCAAATTTATGACGAGCGAGTTCAAGGTTCCGGTCGAGATAGTCAACCCGTTCGCCTTTCTGCCGGAGCAGGGCAATAAAGTGCCTAAAGAAATCCGACCGGCTCTGGCGGTGGCGGCCGGCCTCGCTTTGAGAAAGCTTAAGGACTGGGATTAGGGTTCAGCCGCGATATGATCAAGATAAATCTTATCCCGCCGGAGTATGTCGAGAGGCTCAACCGCAGGGCCATTATCGCCAAAGCGGCGGCGGCCGGCCTGATCTCCGTGGCGGTGGTGGTGATGCTCTCGATCTGGCATTTCACCAGGGAAAAAACCAGCGAATTAAGGGTTAACCGTTTGCGGGTGGAACTGAAGAATCTCCAGGGGGATGTGGATCGGGTCAAGGCCATAGAGGCGCAGATAGCCGAGGTGCAGCGCTACCTGAATTCCATAAACAGCATTACGCAGGGAAGACTTATCTATACGCGGTTCATGCAGGACGTGACGGGGAATCTGCCGGGAACCATCTGGTTCGGCGGCATAAGCACCGTCCTTAACGGGCCCACGCTGACCGTTAGTTTTACCGTGAACTCCCGTTCCACTTATGATCTGGCCTGGTGGATAGACGCGCTGGAGAAGGACGCCAGGTATTCCGACGTAGTGGTCGGCGGAATTTCCGTGAGCGCGGCCGAGAGCGGACAGATTTTGAATACGACAGTGACTCTGAAGTATACCCCATGAACAAAATACAGCTTACAAACGAGCAACTGGGAAAAATAGCCGCGGCGGCGCTGTTCGGCGGCCTCTTTCTTTATGTCTATGCCGTGTACTTCTGGCTGCCCACCGCCAAAAAAATAGATGAGAATTCCAAGCAAGCGGCCTCCATGGAGAGCGATATTTCAAAAGCAAAAGTCCAGAAAGCCAAATACCGCGATCTGGAGTCCAAGCTGGTCTCGTTAAAAGAGGAAAAAGAAGCGGCCCAGAAAAGGCTGCCCAAGGAAAGGCAGCTTCCCGATCTTCTCAAAACGCTGGCCACCCTCAGCGCCAAGTACAAGATCAATATCCAGGGCATTAATCCGGGCGGAAGCACGAAAGGGGAATATTTCACGAAAGTCGCCTATCAGATCTCTTTAACGGGCGATTATCATTTCCTGGGCAAATTTCTGACGGCGCTGGGGCTTGAGGAAAGGATCCTGACTATGGAAAACCTTACCATCTCCGGCACCCCCGGAGCGCCCGCTTCCGTTTCCGCCACATTCACGCTGACAGCGTATCAGTATAACGGTTGAGGAGCATGAAGATCAAAAACACGATAGTTTTTCTATGCCTGGCTCTTATCGCTCCGGCGGCCGCGCGGGCGCAGGTTCCCGCCGCCGGCGTGGGCGTTTCCACCCCGGCGCTGACCGTGGAGCAGGTTTACCGCCCGGCTAATACGCGGGATCCGCTCAAGATCTCCACGGTGTTCGGGGATGAGCATTCGCCCAAGTCCAGGGCGTCCGTTTCCGACCTGTCCAGATCCACTTTCAGCGTCTACAATCTTTTTCTCACCGGCATTATGGAGGACAGCCGCTCCAAAGAGGCCATGCTCGCGGATAACGCTACCGGTCTGATTTATATTCTCAAAGGGGGAAAACTGCTGGATTCCAAGAGAAAACAGGTGCCCGGCGTCTCCGGAGTCATAAAGGGGAAACAGGTCGTCCTGATGACGGAAGATAAAAAAGTGCAGCAGCTGAATCTTCATGAAACTGAGAAGTAAGAAACAGGATATAACGATATGAAAAAAACGACGGCTTTGCTCATGACAATCCTTTTCCTGGCGCAGAACCCGCTTTTTATCTACGCCGCGGAAAACGCCCTGGTCCGCTCAGTAAGGGTCTCGGCTGAGAGCGTCTACATAACCACCGACAAACCGGTGAAATACAAGGCTTTCGCGATGAGCCAGCCGCCCAAACTGGTGGTGGAGCTGGAGGACGCGAGACTGAGGACGCTGGAGGAAATTCCCGTGAATAGCGTCTTTATAAAGAAAGTGCGGACAGGGCAGTTCAGAACCAGCCCCGTGAGCGTTTCAAGAGTTGTTCTGGAGCTTACCCAGAAAGCCGTGTACGATATAACCCAGAAAGGGAACGAACTGGTGGTGGTGTTGGGCGGTAAATTCGGTCCCGGAAAATCGGGTCTTAAAGATGCCCCGGCCGCCGCCGAGCCGGCCGCCGAGGGTGTAAAGGTGATAACGCCCAGTTCCCAGGACAATTCGCCTGAATTATCGACAATTTCCGTCAAAGCGGCGAACCCGAATCGCGAGAACATTCCAGTCATCGTTCCCCAGGCGCGGCCGCTTAAAACGGACAGGATTTCCAGAAGTATCATGGATAATCTGCCGACCGACCCCGTCAATCTGGATTACAGCGAGGCGAATGTCCGCGACATTATAGGTATGCTTGCCGCCAAAGCCGGCATAAATATCATCTACTCCGACGATGTCACCGGCACGACCAGTATAAATCTGAACAAGGTTCCGTTTGACGAGGCTTTCAGGACTATTTTAAACGTGAATGGTCTTGCCGCGCAGCAGGTCGGCGACAATATCCTCAGGATCGCCTCGCCCCAGACGTTTATGGCCGAACAGAAAAAAGCTTTCCTGCAGACCCGGGTGTTCTTCCTGAACTATTCCCGGGCCGCGGAAGTTAAGACTCAACTGACTGCCGTGGCCGCCGCGGAGGTCGGTCTGGGGAAATACGCCGTGGATGAGGGCAATAACGCCCTTATCGTGACCGATTCGGCCCTGGGCCTGGAAAACACCGCCAGACTTGTCAAAAGCCTGGACCGGGCGCCCAAGCAGGTTCTTATCGAAGCCAAACTCGTGGAGGTCTCGCTGGACAACTCGCTCGATTACGGCATCCAGTGGTCCGGCTACGGGGAAAAGGACGGTAATTACGTGGGCGGCGGAAATATAGCGAGTAATATCGGCCCCGCCAGTCTGCCCAGCCCCGGCCGGGTCCTGCCAGGTTATAGCGGCGCTCTCACCGGCGTTCCGGCGCCGCTGAGCGCGACCGGCGGCGGAACGGGCGTAAATCTGCCGGCCAATCTTGTTTACGGCGCTTTCCGCCTGGGCAAAGTGGCCTCCAACTATATGTTCGATACCGTCATCACGGCGGCGGCCAAAAAGGGTAAGGCAAAAGTCCTTTCCAACCCCAAGGTCGCCACTCTCAACAATAAGCAGGCGACTATCAACATCACCACGCAGATCCCGTACACGACCACCGAAACCACTCAAACCGTGCCGCCGGTTTCCACCACTAAAGTCGTTTACCTGACCACGGGAATCATTCTGAACGTTACCCCCACCATCAACTCCGACGGGCGCATCTCCATGAAGATAAATCCGCAGGTAAGCCAGCCTTCCCCGGCCTCCGTGGTGACTCCCGCCGCGGGCGGGGCCCCCGGCATAGATACCAGATCCGCCGACACCAACGTGATCGTGCACGACGGTGAAACTATCGTCATCGGCGGCCTGATACACGACACGCAGGCGGAAGCCGTCTACAAGGTGCCGATCCTCGGAGATATCCCGATTCTCGGCTACCTGTTCAAGAAGAAGTCCATGAGCAGAACCAGGATGGAGCTCCTGATATTCGTTACTCCCAGGATCATAGAGGGGTAAGCCAGCGCCGAATTCCTTAATTGGAATTCGGAGGTATGAGGGATGAAGGCTGAGGGATGAAGAAATAATTTTGGGTTTTGGAGTGTTGTTTTGCCTCATCCCTCATCCCTCATCCCTCATCTTTCCGAAAATCGCGGCCGCGATTTTCGTGTTAGCCTGCTGGTACTTACCCTCTTTCCGTTTCTGCTTCTCGCGCCGATCCTGCAGGGGATCTGGAGCCTCAGGACGCAGTTCCTGCTCGAAGCCGCCGTCTTTCTGACCGGCGGCTTCTGGTTTTTAAGGGAGATACGCGCGGGAAGGCTTCCCTCTTTCATCTCCGACCGCAGGAATATTCCGCTGTTGTTTGCCCTTATTTTTTCATTTTTAGCTTCCCGGCTGAGCCCGGTCGGCGCTTTGATCGCGCCCGAGTGGTGGAATTTCCTTACCGGCATCTTTATACTGGCGTTCGCTTCTTCGCTTACCACGGAGGAGCGCAAAAGCGCGGATCTGGCCCTGAGGCTTGCGGCCTGGTTCATAGTCCTGCTGAGTTTTTATCAGGGTTACATTCTTGCGGTCAAGGGCGCCGGCAGCCTCACGGCTTCCCTCACCAACGCCAACGCGCTGGCGCTTTTTGCGATCATGATCCTGCCCCTTGCCGTTCTGTGGCGGGATTTTTTCCTGTTGGCGGCCCTGTCCGTAGTTCTTATCCTGACGATGTCGGTGGCGGCGATCCTGGGGCTGCTGGTCGGCGCCTGTTTTTACGCGGCTGATAATATCAGGCGCGGCGATTTGAAAAAAAACTGGTGGGTCTTCGCCGCGCTGGGGGCCGTGGCCGCGGCCGCCGTTTCGCAGCTTGAGCTGCGTTCCGTGTCGGATCGGTTGTTGTGGTGGGGTTCGGCTCTCAGGATGTTCTCCGACAGGCCGCTGCTTGGTTTCGGACAGGGCGCTTTCACCTATGTTTATCCGGCTTTTCATCAGCCCGACGCGGCCAGACTGGCCTCCATCTACGCCCATAATTACTATCTGGAATTCCTGTCCGAGAACGGCCTGCCCGCTTTTATTTTCTGGGGCTGGGCGGTGCTGGCCCGGCTGAGAGGAATCAAAGGGCTGAAAAAATACGCCCTGATCGCCGTGTTGGCCCACTCTTTCGCCGATTTCGGCCTGGCTGTGCCCGCTAATTTTTTTATTTTCTGTTATCTGCTGGCGGAACCGGGAGAGGCGCCGGCGCCGGTGTCCGGCGCCGCTAGCCTGAAAACGCTGGCGGCCGCGGCGCTCGCAATCCTGATGGCCGCGCATCTGTCGGGGGTTGTGCTCAGGAAGGCGGCCCTAGATCGCGCCCAGGAGTCTGTGGTGAAAGCCTGCGCCGCCGGGGATTATTCAAAGGCGGAAGATCTTCTCAGGGAAGCCTCCGAGAAAGAGCCGGAGAACCCGCTGATCCCGCAGATGCTGGGACAGGTTCTTCTGCGGGCGGGCTTGGAGAAAAAGGATCGGCCGACGCTTTTCCGGGCGGCTGTTTCTTTGGAACGCGCTCTGAGCCTGAATCCGTATGACGCCGCGTCGTACCGCGACCTGGGAAAGCTTTATTCCGCGGCCGGAGAGCGGGGCATGGCTGAAAGTCTTTTGAAAAGGAAACGGGAGGTGTTCAGGTGGGAGCGCTGAAGACATCTTTTAACCTGAAAATTGCGGCAATGTTCGGATCAATGGCGGAGCCGCTCTCCCGGAAGAATGGAGCTGGTTACGCGGCGGCCATCCCGGCGCTGTTCCTGTGCCTGGCCGCGGCGCCGGGCGGCATGAGGAGCGCCGCCTCCTGGGGCGTGTTTTCGGCGGTTTTCCTTATATATCTCGCTTTTTTTGAAAAAGATTTTTCACTATCCGGCCTGGGGCCGTGGGCGCTGCTCGGGGCCTGGCTGCTGGCCGGAACCGCGTTTTCGGCCGAACCTTTGAACAGTTTCTGGTATTTTTCCCGGTACCTTATACTCCTGGCTTTTTTAAGTTTTACGCGAAAGGCGGGAGAAGCGGCCCGCACGCCGTGGATCGGCGCCGTTTTCCTGCTGGCAGGCGCCGCCTGCCTTACGGTCTTCTGGCAGGCGCTGACGGGCCGCGGAGTGAGCGGGATGATCGGGCCGAACGTCAATTACAGCACGGCTTTCATGGCGGCGGCTTTTGCCGGCCTCGCCGCGCTGCTTTTCCAGGCCGAAAAATCCGGAGCCAGGATTGCCTGCGCGCTTGGTTTGGCGCTTCTTGGCGCCGCTATAGCCGTCGTTAATTCCAGGGGAGCAGTTCTCGGCGCGCTGGCCGCGGTCTTTTTCATGTTTTGCCTGAAAGGCTCTTTCCGGGCGGCGGTTTATTTCGTGATAGCGGCGTTAGTAATAGTTGTTTGTCTTCCGGCCGGAGAGTTCAACTGGCTGCTGAAGCTTTATGATCCGCGCTCCCTCGGGCGCTTCGGCATCTGGGGCAGCGCGTTCGACGCGATGGCGGCCAGGCCTGTTTTCGGCTGGGGCCCCGGACTTTTTGAACGCGCCTTTGAAATGTTCAAATTCCCCTTCCACGACGGCATTTCCTATTACGGGCATTTCACTCTTCACGCGCACAGCGAACCGCTCAATCTGGCCGCCGAAGCCGGGATACCGGCTATGCTGGTCTTCGTCTGGGCCTGGGCGCGCGGGACGTTCCGGGCGCCGGGAAAGGATACCGGCAGCCTTATCCTTAAAGTCTTTGCCGTTTCCCTTTTCGCGCAGTCCTCGGTGGACATCATTTTTTATTCCGGGACGCCGCAGATATTGTTTTTCGGAACCATGGGCCTGCTCGCGGCCGGTGAAAGACATCCGGTGGAAGCGCCGCGGGTAACGCGGCCGTGGCTGTTGATCGCGTTGTCGCTCTGCTGCGGCGCGGCGTTCCTTTCCCGCTTTTCATTTGAGCGGGCCAGGGTCTGCGCCCTGGATCCGTCGGTTTCACCAGCCTTAAGAAGCGGCTGTCTTAAAAAGGCCCTGGCGTTCGCTCCCGGGGATGCCGGCCTGGCCGGGGCCGCCGTCCCTCTTTCCCTGGCTCTGGACGGGAATTACGTCCGCGCGGCGGCCCTGGCCGAAAACGCCATCCTGAGAACTCCGAAATCACCGCTTCCGTATTTTGACGCCGCGAATCTTTACCTTGCGGGAGGTGATTCCGCCTCGGCGGAGCGGCTGCTCAGAAAAGCGGCGGCGCTCGAACCTGATTTTCTAAGGGCCCGGCTTGCGCTGGCGGAAATCTCCCTGTCCCTGGGAGAACGCGGCGCCGCGGCCCGGGAAATAGCCGGGATAGAAGCGGTTCTGAACAGGAAACCGGATCTCTCCCGGGCTTCGGCTTATGACCGGGCGCTCCTCTCTCTGCCCGGGGCGGAGTATGATAAAATAAGGAAGAAATTGCGGTAACTCATAGCCTTAACCGTTATGCGGCAAAATACCAATTGGAGGGATTATTGTTTTAAACCGGAGAACACGCTGCCCGGCAACGCCGTGCGGCTGCTCAGGAACGGGGAGGAGGCCTTTGCCGAAACCCTGAAAACCCTGCGGTCGGCCAAGAAATACATCCTGCTGGAGTTCTACGCTTTTGCCGACGACGCTGTGGGCCGCATATTCAGCGATCTGCTGCGGGAAAAGGCCGGGGAGGGAGTGGCGGTTTACCTTATCTATGACGCCGTGGGATCCATCCTGACGGACAAGGATTTTTTTGCCGCGATGGCCGCCGGCGGAGTCAACGTGGGCGAATTCAGGCCGGTGGTGCTCTGGAAACCGTATTGGAACTGGATCAAGCGCGATCATCGCAAGCTCGTCTGCGTCGACGGCGAGGCCGCCCTCGTGGGCGGCTTCAATATTACCGTATACGACGCGCCCGTCCAATTGGGCGGCCGCGGCTGGAAAGACGCGCAGGTGAGGGTGGAGGGTCCGGTGGTGGGGGAAGTGGAAAGACTTTTTTTGGAATCCTGGGCGGCCGCCAAGGGCTCTTCCGGCCCGGCGCCGTTCTTAAAGCCGGGTGAAAAAAGTTTCGCCGGCGAGGTCTGCGCTTCGGTCGTCTCGGCGTCCGGTATGCGGAATTTCAGATCCATCAGGCGGAGCTACAGCTATGCCATAGACCGTGCCCGGCGGTATATTTATATCACCAACGCTTATTTTCTTCCGGACAGGTTCGTTTACCGGCGGCTCATCAGGGCCGTCAGACGCGGGGTGGACGTGCGCATCATCGGGCCCTATAAGACCGACCATCCCTATATACGCTGGGCCACCTGGTCCACCTATCCGCACATGATAAAAAACGGCATCAAAATATACGAATGGCAGGAAGAGATCCTGCACTCCAAGACCGCGGTCATAGACGGGATCTGGTCTTCGGTCGGCAGCCACAACCTGGATCACCGCAGCCTGCATTACAATCTTGAAGTAAACGTAAATGTTTATGACGGGGAGTTCGGAGCGGAGATGGCGCGCGTTTTCCGGGATGATCTTAAAAAATCAAAACCGGTCACGCTGGCCGAAACCCAGAGCCGTCCTTTGCTTTCGAAAGCGGCCAGCAAGCTGCTGTATCTGTTTCGGTCATGGCTGTAAAGGACAGTGGTTAGTGTGTTATGAAAAGTTCAATTGTTTTATTTATTTTGGCGCCGGTTGTTTTCTTTTCCTTTATGCCGGAAGCCCGGGCTTCGGACTTTGAGGTTCCGCCGGCCTCCGTCAACGCAGAAGAGCTGCGCGGGATCAGGGACAGGCTGGCGGTCAGCCTTTTCTTCCGGGGAGAGCTGGCGGACAAAATAATAGAGGCGGGTTTCCAGGATCGGCTTATAAAATTTACCGGCCGGGAAACCCATTCGGCCGTCAGGCTGGCCCTGCTGGACTGGATAAACAAAAACCAGGACGAGGCGTCCAGGCTGTACTTTTACCTCAGGGAGCGCCGGCCCGCGGACGCGCCGCCGCCGGAGACTATAGAGTACAAGCTGCCGTCCTGGCAGATAAATCCGGATTTCCTGGGGCTTGTGCAGGGGGTAAACAAGGCCGCCGGCGACGCCGCCGCCGGGGACGAAGAGCTGAGCCTTACCGCCCAGAGGCTTTTTGACAGTTCTCAGGCGCCGCCTGAGGACTACTCCCCCCGGCTTCCGGAGGGAGCCGGCGGAGCGCGGGGCGCGGGCCGCGCCGCAGACGCCGTCGGTTACGCCGATTATAATTTAAACACGGCGGGCGCGGATCGCGAGAGCCGGGCGCTCGGCGGCAGGCTGGAGAAAGCCAGGTCTTCTTTGGAGGCCGGGCCGGGGGGAGGGGAAAAGGGAGGCGTCCACGCCAGCCAGCGGCGGATTTTTGATGAAACTTTTTTTCTGTACAGGGAGTTCGTGGTGGCGCTGGCCGGATTGAAAGGGCGGGCGAAAATAACCAGGGAGGAGGCCGGGCGGCTGGAGGCCCTGCGGCGCTCCGTCAGGAAAAATCTCGGCGAACTGGAGGCGCTGTCCGTGATGCGGGAGATCAACAGGCGGGCGGGCGCGATACCCGGGGACGCGCCGGGCGCCAAAGCGCTGCTGGCCGACGCCAGGCTCATGGAAGAGGCGGTCAAAAATTTTATCTCCGGACTGGAGAAAGATCCGGAAAAAATAAAAGCCGCCGGGCCCCGTCTGGCCGAGCTGGGTAAAGCTTTTGAGTTCTGGACGCTGAAGTTTTCCGCTCATGAACGGTTAATGTGTTTGAAGAGCAGGATAGCGGGCCGAGGGTTTTCGTGCGTTTTCGATAAGCTGGTTTTTGGGTATCTGGCCCGGTTCCACCCTGCGGCGGATTATGTGAGGCTGTCCGCGGCGCTGGCCGGGAAAGCGAAAACCATAGATGGTTCCCTTGAGGGCGTGGCGGCCGGCGATTACGAGTCCGCCGCTCTTTTTTCCGGCGGGGGCGGAGGGACCCTTGCGGAAAAAATCGAGGAAGCAGAGGCCGAGGCGGCCCGGCTGGAATCGTATTCCAGGTTCAACCGTCTGCTGCAATTCGTTTTCTGGGACGCGTTCGTCAACCCGCTCTGCCTGGAACCCGCCCCCCGAGGCATAGCCGCGGACAACAGCTTTTTATTCCCGGGCATCGCGCGGTAAAATGAGGTTCGCGGGCGCCGCCGGTTCCAGCGTTCCCCAACAATTCCGGACTTTCGCAACGAGGCGCCCTAACCCAAATCCGTTAATAAACCTGCGTCATTGATGAGAAGATTTCACCCAAGGGGTGAAAAGTGGAGAAATGGCGGCGGGCTGCAAGTGCGGGGGCCTGCCAGCCATGGGGCCCATCGGGCCTGCGGGGCCCGGCGACTTCGCGCCGGTTCCCCTCGCCCCGATCCGACCCATGGCTGTCACCCCTCCAGCTATACCCCGCCGCCATTCTTCCAGTACAGAACATTGCGGAAGCAGCCGAGCCGGCGGGATTGCCGCTTATCGGAGGATTGGGGAAGTGAAGTGAATCCGGAAGTAGTTGTATCACTTTAGAATTTGGAGGGTAGCTGAACTTTAGAGGTAAGGAAGGATGGTGGCAGGGTAGAGTTGGAGGGGTGGGACACAGGCCCCCGAACCGGCAACCTGCCGCCATCTTACCTTAAAGGTTTAGTTGAATTTGATATACTAAAACAATGAGAAATATAAATTTTAGTTTTCCGATAATGTGTTTATTGGCGGTTCAATTTGGAACGTGTAATGTGTTAGCGGAACCCAAAAAAGACGTGCTTGCAAACAGAACGCCTGTCATTCCCGTGGAATTAGGCGGGATTAAGTTGGGTGCGGGCTTGGGCAACCGCGCTGGCAACCGCGAAGTTTCGCTGTTCGGCTGCCAGGGGACGCTTACCGCTGATGTGAAAAACGGCACGGTAAGTATAATTACGTTCAGATGCGCTTACGATGATGGCGAGGGGGAAAAGGTTGAGGCGGATTTACGCTCTAAACTAACAAAACTATGCGGCTCTCTGCCGGTAAAGGAATACTACAATGACGTGTGGCGCGGGTCTCATAGCGTGCTTAGACTGTCCCTGGGCAGAGAATTCGCTATTGTGCTGCAATCAAACGACCCGCGCGCGCCTGGAAATCCCGGGGATGGTTTTGATAAATTTATAATGGGCTTGAAAGCGGCTCTGGCGAAAGATAACGCCGAAGAAGCGGCAAAGTTCTTTAAATTCCCGTTCGTGGATTACTTTGGGAGAGCGTATCCGGCCGCCGCCCCGGCCATTGAATGCAAAAACCAAAAAGAATTTGTGAGTAAATACCACTCCATTTTTGATCAGAAAAGAAAAAAAGAGTTTATAGAAGCCGAAGGAGCTTTCGACGCTTCTTCCCAGTCATACGCGATCCGGAGCGACCCCTCGGAATTTATCATACGCCGGGATCAGGGACGCTGGCATATCACAGAGTTCGCATATCGGGAGTAATTCCCTCTCTCTAAGCGATTCGACAAAGGGCATTATAAGATGTCCGATGCGAAAGAGCGGGTCGTAACGGAAGTGACCCCGGAAGCAGCTGCATCACTCCAGAATGTGGAGGGCCCCCGAACCGGCAACCTGCCGCCATCTTTCCATATAGTAAAGGGAAACATAGCCGATGTTCCTTGTCGAAGATGCCATGATATTATAGGGGCGCGCAAAACTCTATTTAAGCAATTCCTTTATCGCGGCGTTGGCGGCGGCGGGGTTGGCGGTGCCTTTGGACTTTTTCATGATGACGCCGACCAGCGGGCCCAGCGCTTTCTCGTTTCCGTTCCTGAAATCTTCGGCGGCTTTCGGATTGGCCGCTATCGCTTCCCTGGCCCAGTCCTTTATCAGGCCCGCGTCGCTCACCTGGGCCAGACCCAGTTCTCCCATCAGCGTTTCCGGGTCTTTCCCGGTCTCCCAGGACTTCGCGAACACCGTCTTCGCCGCCGAGGCCGAGAGTTTGCCGGCGGCGGTCAGCGCGGCCGTTTTGGCCAGATTGGCCGGAGAAATAAGTTCCTTGTCTCCCGGATCCAGGGTCACCGAATCTTTTTTAAGGCCGTTCAGGCGCGCCAGGAATTCGCTGGCGATAAGATTGAGGACGTTTTTCGCCGGGACGGCCAGGCCGGATCTTTTTACTTCGGACATGCAGGCTTCGAAATAGGCGCTCAGGCCTTTTCCCCCGGTGACAACCCCGGCGTCGTAGGAGGACAGGCCGTACTCGGCCTTGAACCGGTCTTTCTTGGCTTTGGGCAGTTCCCCGATCTCTTTCTTCAGCTCTTCCTTAAAAGCGGCGCTTATTCTCAGGGGCGAGAGATCCGGCTCCGGGAAATAGCGGTAGTCATGCGCCAGTTCTTTTGAGCGCATGGAGACGGTTTTCTGCTCCTTTTCGTTCCAGAGCCGCGTGTCCTGATCGACTGCCCCGCCGCCGTTCAGGACGGCGGCCTGGCGCCCGATCTCGTGGGTTATGGCGTCCTTGACGGCTTTGAACGAGTTCAGATTTTTTATCTCCACTTTACGGCCCAGTTTGGTTTCGCCTTTGGGCCTCAGGGAAATATTGACGTCGCAGCGCAATTCCCCCTTTTCCATGTCGCAGTTCGACACTCCTACCCATTGCAGCAGTTTTTTGAGCTCCATCAGATAAGCGTAGGCTTCGTCGGCCGAGTTCAGGTCCGGTTCGGACACTATCTCCAGCAACGGAACTCCGCAGCGGTTGAAGTCCACCAGGGTGTGATCCAGCTGCCTGCTGCCTATGGCATGAAGCGATTTTCCGGCGTCCTCTTCCAGATGGGCGCGGTGCACCCTGACCGTCTTGGTGCGGACGCCTCCGGCGGCGTCCTTTAGATCCAGTTCCACAGCCCCGTTTTCGCAGAGCGGCTTATCGAACTGGGAGATCTGGTAGGCTTTGGGATTGTCTGGGTAAAAATAGTTTTTCCTGGCGAAAACGGAAACCTCGCTCACTTCGCAGCCCAGGGCCAGGCCCGCCGCCGCCCCCAGGCGCACGGCGCGCAGATTGGGCGTCGGCAGGGCGCCTGGCTGGCCGGTGCAGACCGGGCAGATAAACGCGTTGGCCGGCGCTTCCGAGGCGGACGTTTTGCAGGAGCAGAACATCTTGGTCTCGGTTTTCAGCTGGGTATGCACCTCAAGTCCTATAACAGGTTCAAATTCCGGCATGTTTCCAACCTCCGATAAATTTATTCCGCGCTGAGAAGTTCAAGCAGCCTGAGATCGCTGGGATAGAGCAGATATTTCCCGGCCTCTTTAAGAGGGCACCACTTCAAGCCGAAGATCTCTTCGGGAGTCTTTACCACGCCGTCCCCGCCCACGCGCTTCATGCGGTACCAATGTACCTCTTTATCCACGGGGCGGCCGTTCCTTACGAAAGAATACCCCGCTTTGTAAAGTTCTCCCGTTATTTCGCAGTTAAAACCCGTTTCTTCCGCGACTTCCCTGAGCGCCGCGGCCTGGGGCGTTTCATCGCGCTCTATGTGGCCCTTGGGGAAAGTCCATACCATTACGCCTTCCAGGTTCCGCATTTGTATCAAAAGCACCCGGCCGTCTTCCATGATCACGCCGCCGGCCGAACGTTCAAAGGCCTTTTCAACCGGCATGAGCCAGTTCCTCTCCGAGTTTGAACATGACCGCCTCATTGAATGGTTTTGCCAGGAACTGCGCGCCTATGGGCAGGCCTTTCCCGGACTTGCCGGCCGGTATGGACAGGCCGCAAAGTCCCGCCAGATTGCAGGGTATGGTAAAAATATCTGACAGATACATGGCGACGGGGTCGGAGACTTTTTCCCCGAATCTGAAAGCCGGGCTCGGCGTGGTGGGGGTGAAGATCACATCCACCTCCCCGAAAGCTTCGTCAAAATCCCGCTTTATGAGGGTGCGTGTTTTCTGGGCTTTCAGGTAGTAAGCGTCGTAATAGCCGGCGCTCAGGGAGTAGGTTCCCAGCATTATTCTCCGCTTGACCTCCGGGCCGAAGCCCTGGCCGCGGGTCTTTTTGTAGACATCGGCCAGAGTCCCGCCCTGCGCGCTCAGGCCGTAGCGTATGCCGTCGAAGCGGCCCAGGTTGGAGCTGGCCTCGCTTGAGGCTGCGATATAATAGGCCGGCAGGGCGTACCTGGTATGGGGGAGGGAAATTTCCGCGAACACGGCGCCCAGCTCTTTCAGTTTTTGCACGGTCTCGCCGAAAAGACGGGCCACTTCCGCGTCCATGGCGCCGGAACCGGCGGCATATTCTTTAGGCAGGCCTATTCTCAATCCTTTTACGCCGCCTGGTATTTTGTTCTCCGGATATTTCACCGAGGTGGCGTCTTTCGGATCATGGCTTGAGATCACGGAGAACGCCAGTTCCGTGTCCTCTATGGAATTGGCGAACACTCCTATCTGGTCCAGGCTTGAGGCGAAAGCCACCAGGCCGTAGCGCGAGACGGATCCGTAGGTGGGCTTGAGGCCGTAGGTGCCGCAGAAAGCGGCGGGCTGGCGGACGGATCCGCCGGTGTCCGAGCCGAGGGCCAGGGGGCACATGCCGGCGGCCACGGCAGCGGCCGAGCCGCCCGAGGAGCCGCCGGGCACGCGGCTGGTGTCAGCGGGGTTCCTGGTGGGCCTAAAAGCGGAATTTTCCGTGGAGGAGCCCATGGCGAACTCATCCATGTTCGTGCGGCCTATGATAACGGCGTCCGCGTCTATCAGATTTTGTACCGCCGTCGCCGTATAGGGCGAGATATAATTTTCCAGGATCTTTGAGGCGCAGGAGGCCTTATGCCCTTTGTAAAGCATATTGTCCTTTATCGCCACCGGCACTCCGGCCAGGCGTCCGAGCGGCAGGCCGGCGGCGGCTTTTTCGTCCACGGCCCGGGCCTGAGCCGCGGCGGACTCTGAAAAAACTTCCAGGAACGCGCGGATCTCCCCGTCCTTTTCTTTTATGGTTCTGAGATATCGGTTCAGAACCTCTACGGCCGTTATTTTTTTTCCTTTAATCTGGCTGACGATTTCCGTCGCTTTTTCCATAAAAATTCCTCTTTGTTATTCTATGACCTTTTTCACCTTGATGAAGTCATATTCCCGTCCAGGCGCGTTCTTTAAAATGGCTTCCCGATCCTCAAAATAAAACGGTTTATCCTCTCTCAGAGGGTTTGCCGCGCCCAGAACGTTGGAGGTGGGAGGGACGGAAGCCGTGTCCGCCTTGTTGAGCTCTTCCATCCAGCCAAAAATACTTTTGAGCTGCCCGGTGTAAAGTTTTTTTTCTTCGGCCGCCAGTTCAAGCCTTGCCAATTCCGCTATATGTTCAACGTCTTTCTCGGTTATTTCCATAAAAGAATTCCTTTTCTATCATCTGCTCTTCAAGCCCTCCAACCCTCCAATACTCTAACCATCGCTGTTCCCTATATCTGCTGCAGCGGGGCGTATTTCAGCATAAAAGTCTGCCGGACGCCGCTGTCGAAGACCACCGTCACCTTGGCGAACTCGCCGGAGCCTATCTGATCCACCACCCGGCCGGGGCCGTAGACGGGGTGGGCGACTTTGCGGCCCTTTCCTATCCGGGGCAAAGCCGTTGGGGCCGTCGGGGCGGCCGTTTCGCACACATCTTCTACGTCCCGGCGCGGGGCCCTTGCGGCGATTTTGCTCTCAAAAATAAATCTGGAAGCCATGTTGGGGTAAGTCGTGCCGAAGATCTTCCTGGTGCCGGCCCAGGTCAGATAAAGCTTGTCCTTGGCGCGGGTCATGCCCACGTAGGCCAGGCGCCGCTCCTCCTCCATGTGCTCATCCGAGGAGTTAGCGGAGTTGATGGGGAAAAGCCCCTCTTCCAGTCCGGTGAGGAAAGCCGCCGGGAATTCAAGACCTTTGGCCAGGTGCACGGTCATCAGGGTGACGGCGTGGGTATCGGTGTTCAGATTGTCCACCTGCGAAGCCAGCGTCACCTCTTCCAGATATTTATGCAGTGTGGGCGTGCCGCCCTCTTTTCTCACCTTGTCCTCGAATTCCTTGACGGCGTTGACTAGTTCCTGCAGATTTCCCAGGCGGTTCAGGGTGTCTTCTGGGTCTTTCTGCGAGCCGTCCTCTATGGACTGCCAGTAGCCGGACTTGCTGAGAATTTTTTCCAGCATTAAAGTGGGAGTGTTGGTGAATATGTCGGATTTTACATCGTCCAGCATGGCTATGAATTCCCGGACGCCGCGCCGGGCCGCCGGGGTAAGATCAGCTATCTGTTCTTCCGTAAGCATGGCGTCGTAGACGGAAATGTCTTTCAGGCGGGCGTAAGCCATAATCTTTTCCAGCGCCGTTTTGCCGATGCCGCGGGGCGGCGTGTTGATGACGCGCAGCAGGCTTACCGTGTCGGCCGGATTGACCAGGATCTTCAGATAGCTGAGGGTGTCCTTTATTTCCTTGCGGTCATAGAACCGGACCGAGCCGATAAGCCGGTAGGGGATCCGGCCTCGGCGGAATATTTCCTCGAAAGACCGGCTTTGCGCGTTGGTGCGGTAGAAGACGGCGATATCGTTATAACCGCAGCCCGCCCGGGCGGTCAGCCATTTGATTTTTTCCATTACGCCTTTGGCTTCTTCCATTTCGTTGGCGAATTCCAGCAGTTCCACCGGCTCGCCTTCCGGTTTTTCGGTCCAGAGATCCTTGGGCTTGCGGCCTTTGTTATGCTTGATAACTTCATTGGAAGCGTGCAGGATCCTGGGGGTGGAGCGGTAATTCTGCTCCAGGACGATGGTTTTAGCGTCGGTGAAATCCTTTTCGAACTCCAGTATATTCCTGATATCGGCGCCGCGCCACCCGTAAACCGAATTATGCACAATTACGCCGCCGGAGGAAAAATTGCGGTTACCGGGGACTGAAATATCAAAAACCGGCCCGTTATAGGGGCGGCTTCCGACCCGGGTGACCGTGTCCTCGATTACTTTTCCGTTTTCCAGCACGGGGATTTTCATGCCGGGATGGAGGTGCGAGGCCGGCATAAAGTGGAACGGTTTTTCAGAGGTCAATTTGGCCCTGGAAACCACGTCCAGATCGTCCAGATCCGAAATATCATTCGCCAGTTTCATTGCCTCATCGTACTCTTTTCTGGAGGTTTCTATGCGCCAGGTGTCTTTTTTATCGGGCCGGACATTAAATTTATTCGCGGCTTTTTCTTTCAGGGCCGCGCCCGAGGTCACAAGCTGGATCCGGTGATAGTGGGTCTTGTCTGAAATTTTTTCCCGGGAATCTCCGAATACGGTAAACCAGACGTATTTTCTGTTAAAGTTTCCGCGGGTGACGGCGTATGGCCTGTGGTGGGGGAAGTCCGGATTAAGCCCGAAATCTTCCATCAGTTTTTCAGCCGCTTTTCCGGTATCCAGCGCCTTGAAAAGGCGGTCGATCAGCTCCTGGCCCATAGCCATGCGGCGGCCTCTTACATGAAAAACCATGGTGGGCAGACCATAGGAGACCGACAGGAGCTGTTCGTAATATCTGGCTTCCCCGGTGGTTCCACAGGTCTTCAGTATCCACATCGCGTCGGCAATTTCCTGATTAGTGCGCACCATCAGGCCGTTCAAAAGAGCGTTGTCTTTCGAGGAACGCGCCCCGGAGGTTACGCCGATCCTGAACCCTTTATCGTTTCTCTTCATCAGATAAACATAGTGCGCGCCGGGAACCGGATCAAGCCTGGCGAAACAGATATGATTCGGAGTGCAGTTAAGGGTCTTTCCGCTTTTGGTTTTTATTTCAAGCAGCTCGCCTTTGAAGGGCCGTTTGATGATCTTGTTGACCGCGGCGGCGGCGGTCTTGCCCCAGCCGGAAGCGCCGATAACCTCGTCTCCGTTCTTGATGTCTTCTATCCGTCTGACGCCCGAGGCCGTGTTGATCTTTGAGCCGGGCGGCAGGCATTGGTCCGGGTCTCCGACGACGCAGAGATTGCGGTGCCTGGCGGAAAGGGTTTTTACCAGCACGTACTGGGCGTGGTTAGTGTCCTGGTACTCATCCACCAGGATGTACTGGAAATAGTTCTGGAAATATTCCCGTATTTCGTCGTTCGCTTTTAAAAGCTCGGCGGTCCTTACTATGAGGTCGCCGAAGTCCAGGGCGCCGGCCTCGTTCAGTTTTTTCTGGTAGCGCAGGTAGATCTGGGCGGTCTTAAGGCGGTTCGGTTCGCCGGAAGCCTGGGCGTTTATGGAATAAGACTGCGCGTCCAGCAGGTCGTCCTTGGCCCTGGAGATGAGGGTGACATAGACGGCGGCCTTGTTCTTTTCGCTCTCAAGGCCCAGCTCCTCCAGAGAGAGCTGGATCAGCTTCTTCTGGTCGTCTTCGTCATAAATGACGAAATCCGGCTTGATGTTTATCAGCCGGCCGTGAGCGCGCAGAACGCGCGCGCCGAAAGAATGGAAAGTGTGCATCCACATGCCGCCGGAATAGGGTACCAGCCTGCTTATCCGGTGCTGCATCTCCTGGGCGGCCTTGTTGGTGAAAGTGATGGCGAGGATGCGGGCGGGAGGGACGCCGGAGGCTATCAAAAGAGCCATCTTAGAGGTGAGCGTCTTGGTCTTGCCGGTGCCGGCCCCCGCCAGGATCAGCACCGGCCCACCGAAATACCGCACGGCCTCAAGCTGCTTGGGATTCAGCCCCAGCTTAGGAAGAATATCGGTATTCAACTGGACATCCAAAGTATTCACGCACATAGATTTTATAATTTTAAGGGGACAGACACACGGTTTTCTCAAAGTTTTAAACGCGGCGGGGTAGTGTAGGGGTGGCGGGGCCGTGCCTTTTCGACCCAGCAGGCCGCCGATGGAACGCGAAAAGGCACGGCCTCGACAGGCCCCCGAACTGGCAGCCCGCCGCTACATTAAAGTTTCTTGGGACAGCCGTGGCCGCGTGGACCCAGAGTCCGCATAGGGCCGCCGGCCCTTGCGTTCCCCGGCTTTTCAGCTAAACTATATAAACGAGAGACATTGAGGCGGCAAAATGAAAAACACTCTCTATAAGCACGCGCTGGCGGTTTGTTTGGCGGTTTTCCCTGCCGTCGCGCCGACCGGCCTGGGCGGATATTCCGCCTCAAGCGACGTCGGACAAGAGAAAACGCAGGATGGTTCTCCGCCGGCGCCGGGGATGTCCGTTTCGGCAAAACTTTCGCGCGCCCCATACCTACAGAACATCCGTCAGGACGGCGTGACTATACTCTGGCGCACGGCGGCGCCGGAAAAGGCCGCGGTATTCGTGGAAAGGGCGGACAGCGCCGGCCATGAAGGGCTGTTCACCGTGCCCGAGGCTGAGGCTTTCACCGAGCATGAAATAACCGTGCGGGGGCTGCTTCCCGGGACAAAATACCGCTATTGCGTGACGGCGCCCGACGGCGGCGTCCGCGGCGGAGGGACTTTCAGGACGGCTCCCGATCCCGGCGGCTCCGCGTTCAACTTCGTGGTTTGGGGCGACAACCAGAGTTCGCCGGACAAATTCTCGAAAATATCGGCGGAGATGGCGGCCTTGCAGCCGGCTTTCGCCGTAGGCGTCGGCGATTATACCGATAACGGGAGCGATCCCGCGCGGTGGGGAAGGGAGCTTTTTTCCCCCGGCGGAGAATTCCTGGGATCCGTGCCCTCATTCCTTGCCGCGGGGAATCACGATTACGGGTTAAAGGGCGGCGAATGGGATTTTTCGCCCTCCGGCCCGGGGGCGCGGGAATTCCGCGCGGCGTTCCGCAATCCGGGAGGAAACCGCTTCTATTATTCCTTTGACTACGGCAACAGCCATTTTATCGTGCTGGATCCCAACGAAAACCGTAGTTTTGCGTCCTTTGACGTGCCGCCGCAAAGCGCCCAGTATGACTGGCTGGTGCGCGACCTGGAGTCGGCGGATTCGCGCGGCGCCGGCTACATCTTCGTTTTCCTGCACCAACCTCCGTTCTCAACCTCCTGGGACGATACCTATTATGACGGAGAAGAGCTGCTGCGCAGGCACCTTGTGCCTTTGCTGGAGAAATACAAGGTCAGCCTCGTGTTCAGCGGACACGCCCACGTTTACGAAAGGGGCGCGCTGAACGGGGTCGCTTACGTCATTACCGGAGGAGCGGGAGGCGCGCTGGATTATGCCCAGCACAAACGCTGGGAGCACGTTTCAGTGGTTCTCCGCGAACACCATTTCATGCAGATCTCCGTGAACGGCGGCAGCCTGCTGGCGGAGGCCAGAGGCATAGACGGAAATATCCTGGACAGTTTCACGCTTAAAAAAAGGAACTCCGCTCCGGAGAGCCGGTAGAGGACTAATAGTCCGGATTACACGTTGAATTTGAAGAAGCAGACGTCGCCGTCCCGCATCACGTACTCTTTTCCTTCCGAGCGGATCAGGCCTTTTTCTTTCAGGGTTTTTTCGTCCCTGTACTTCATGATATCTTCGAAAGAGTAGACCTCGGCGCGGATGAAGCCTTTTTCAAAATCGGTATGAATGCGGCCGGCCGCCTGCGGCGCTTTAAGGCCCCGGCGCAGGCTCCAGGCGCGCACCTCGTCTTCGGAGCCGGCGGTAAAGAAGGAGATCAGATCCAGGAGTTTCTGCCCGGCCAGGATCATTTTTTCAAGGCCCGTGTATTCCTCGCCCAGATCTTTCAGGAACAGCGCTCTTTCCTCGTCGGGCAGTTCGATTATTTCAGACTCTATCTTCGCCGAAATTTCCACCAGGATGGCGCCGCGGGACTTCGCGAAATCGCGGAGTCTGGCCTGTACGGCGGCATTGGGGGTTTCGGAGGTGTTGGCAACGTAGAAAACAGGTTTGACGGTAAGCAGGTTGAAGTCCCTGACTTCCTCCGCGGTGTAGCCCGCTTCTTTCGCCGGTTTTCCCTCGGCCAGCAGTTTCCTGATGACTTCCAGCTTTTCCTGCCGGTCTTTGGCTTCCTTGGCGCCGGAACGCACGGCGCCGGTGTTCTTGTCTATCATCTTGTCCACCGCTTCAAGGTCGGCCAGCATCAGTTCGGTCTCTATCACCTCGATGTCGCGGATCGGATCCACTTCGCCCAGCACGTGCACCACGTCCGGGTTGTCGAATACGCGCACCACCTGCACTATGGCGTCCACCTCGCGGATGTTCGCCAGGAACTTGTTGCCGAGCCCTTCGCCTTTCGAGGCGCCCTTCACCAGACCGGCGATATCCACGAACTTTATATAGGACGGGACTTTCTTCGGCGGCTTGAAAATTTCAAAAAGCGCGTCCAGCCGCTTGTCGGGGATCGGCACCACTCCCACATTCGGATCGATGGTGGTAAAAGGGTAGTTGGAGGAAGCCGCGCCCGCTTTGGTCAGAGCGTTGAACAGTGTGGACTTTCCGACGTTGGGTAATCCCACGATGCCTATTTCCATAGTTTTAAATCCGTACCTTTAGACAATGATATCAATTTCCCGGCCGCGAAAGTAATACCGGCGGATCCGGGGTTTGATATTGACCGGGAGATTTCCCAAATTATATATTGCATTTAACAGGCGGTTATGCCCGCCCGGTACGCTGCCGATGGAGGTATTGCCAATGAAAAAAACATTATTCATATCCCTCTCGCTGGTTTTCTGCGCCCCCGCCGGAGCGCAGAACGAGGCTTTCAATATCCAGCGGGTTTTTAACGCGGTCGCGGACAAGGCGAAGCCGGCCGTGGTCAGCCTCAAGGTCGTGCGGGAGGAAGAAGAAACCCTGGTGGAACCGGAGTTCTACTTCGGCTACGTAGTTCCCAGAGAGCGGACTTACCGGTATGATATCCAGGGTCTGGGATCCGGATTTATCATAGATCCGGAAGGCAGCGTCCTTACGAATTATCATGTGGTTGAGGGAGCTTCCCGCATCCGGGTCTCCCTGCTGGACTCCGGCGGAAAGGAGAGAACCTATATGGCGTCCGTAGCCGGGGGCGATCCCGCGCTTGACCTTGCCGTCCTCAAAATAAAGTCGCGCGATAAGTTTCCGTACTTGGAACTGGACTACTCCGGCAAAGTCAAGGTCGGAGATTTTGCGATAGCCGTCGGATATCCGTTCGGATTCGGGCAGACGGTCACCTCGGGTATCATTTCCGCGCTGAACGCGGGCATTAAGCTGGAGGGGCGTAAATATTCGAAACTTATACAGACCGACGCCGCGATCAACCAGGGGAATTCGGGCGGGCCGCTGCTCAGTCTGGACGGAAAGGTTATAGGAGTGAATGCCGCTATTTTTTCCCCATCCGGAGCTTTTGCCGGCATAGGTTTCGCCATCCCCTCCACGGAAGTGAGGAGGGTGCTGGCCGATATTACCGCCGGCCGGCGGGTCAGGCGGGGCTGGCTGGGCGTTTCTATCGCGGCCCTCGACCCTCTGATGGCGTCAAGGCTGGGGCTGAAAGTGACCGCGGGCGGGATCGTGAACGCGGTGGCCGAAGGTTCGCCCGCTTACGAGGCCGGCATTGTCAGGGGCGACGTCATAACGGCATGCGACGGGGAGGCGGTGGAGACGGAGGAGGATCTTTTTTATAAGACCTATACCCGCCGCCCGGGCGACCAGGTGGAATTGACTTATATAAGCAAAGGAACGGAGAAAAAAGAAAAGATAACGCTGGCCGAGCGTCCCGCGCGCGACGCGGGCGTGGTCTACACTTCGGGCAGGGAGCCGAAAGCCGGCGGGGCGCGGAAGGCGGAGGGTTACTCCTGGGAGGGGCTGAGCCTGCGGTTTGCGGAAAGAGGCGCCGTGGTCGATCGGATCGATCCCGCCTCAAAACTGTTCGGATATCTGCGCCGCGGAGATCTGATCCGGGCGGTGAACAAAGCCGCGGTCTCTTCGGCCGCCGATCTGCCGGACGTTTTCGGCGCGGCGAAAGTGTCCGAGGGCGTAGTGTTCGATCTGGAGCGCGGCGGGGAAGGAATGTTCCTCAGCGTCCAGGCGAAGTATGTCCCGGACGCCCGCTGATGGAAATAAAAAGCCGGTCACTCATTGAGAAACCGGCTTTCCGCCCGGAAATTGTGGCGGCCTGTACGGGATTTGAACCCGTGATCTCTGCCTTGAGAGGGCAGCGTCCTAGGCCGCTAGACGAACAGGCCGTATAATGAGATTCTACAAAATTAAGCGCCGCCGGACAATAAAATCAGCCGATGGCCGGGATTGAACCGGCGACCTACCGCTTACAAGGCGGTTGCTCTACCGCTGAGCTACATCGGCGCGTTTCATCGACAATTCTACAATATTTGAGGGAGGGGGACGCTGCTTCCAAACTTCCTAATTTAGTTTGGAAGTTTGGAAGCAGCGTCCCCTGATTGACCGCAAAAACCTAATCGAATATAATCTTATATAGTTGAAATATAGGGTTCGCATATGACTACAAATAGGCGGTTTGAACAAAGAATTAAGAATATCCCGGCTGACATCTGGAGCAAATTTTCGCGGATCGACGAATTAAAGGGCCAATGGATCGCGGGGGCGAGATTAAGTCCGCAAGTCTTGGGCCGCCTTAAACGGTCGGTTTTGATCACCTCGACCGGCGCTTCCACCCGCATTGAAGGCGCCAAGCTGTCTGATGAGGATGTGGAAAAGCTTATGCGCGGGCTTTCAGTTCAAAGATTCTCGGACCGCGACAAACAGGAAGTATCCGGCTACTATGAACTACTGGAAAACGTTTTTGATTCATGGAAACGGATCAGTTTCAGCGAAAGCACTATAAAACATTTCCATAAGGAACTTTTAAAGTACGCCGAAAAAGACGAACAGCACCGGGGGGAATACAAGAAAAAGGAAAATGTGGTTAAGATGGTCGATTCTGTCGGAAAGCCGATAGCCACGCTTTTTGAAACAACGTCGGCTTACCTGACCCCGAAAGAAATGCAGGAACTCACGGAGTGGACCAGGGACGCGCTTGTTGAACGAAAATATCACCCGCTTCTTATTGTCGGCAATTTTATAGTGGAGTTTTTGAATATTCATCCGTTTGAAGACGGCAATGGCCGGGTTTCCCGTATCCTTACCAATCTTTTATTGCTTAAAGAGGGATATTTGTATATGCCGTATGTCTCGCATGAAAAGCTGGTAGAGGATAATAAGTCGGACTATTATCTCGCTCTGCGCAAGAGTCAGAAGACGGTAAAAACCGGGCAAGAGGATATTACCCCCTGGATGGAATTCTTTTTGTCTGTTTTTCTTAAGCAGTCTGAAATGGCGATCGAACTTCTTTCCAGGGAGAATGTTGAGAAGATCTTGTCTCCGAAGCAGCTTGCGATCTGGCACTATTTACAAACGGTGAAAGAAGCCGCTCCCAAAGATATCGCCCGGAACACAAAGGTTGCCCGCCCTACCGTAAATCAGGCGATAGACAGACTGCTCCGGCTTAAAAGGATCGAGCGTCTCGGTCTCGGCAGAAGTACGCGCTATAAGAAAACATAAGCAAGGATGGGGACGCTGCTTCCTATCTTCCTAATTTAGTCTGGAAGTTTGGAAGCAGCGTCCCCTGAATACCGAATATGAAACAGCGCCACGTCTTTATAGTGCTTGTTCTGTGCCTTGTTTTTGATTCTTCCCGCGCCGGCGCGGAGAGCGCGCGGATAAACAAGATCTCATTCAGCGGTAACCGTGTTTCCGAAAACGTCCTGCGCTCCGCCATTCCGATTAAAGGGGGGAGCGAACTGACCCAGCGGGCGCTGGAAGACACCTACGCCGCCCTTTATTCCATGAAGCTTTTTAAATCGGTGGAGATTTCCACTGTTTCCGCCGGGGAGGGGCTGGCGGATGTGCGTATCACCGCTGAAGACGGCTGGTATCTGCTGCCTTTTCCTTTCGCCTTTTCCGGCCCGGCCGGGGCCTCGGCCGGGCTTTTCCTGGTTTCCAGGAACATCTTCAGGCGGGCGGAGACGATCTCCGTGTCGGGCGCGACGGCCGGAACGGGAGGGAGCGCGTCCGTTTTTTTTGAGAAAAACGAGCATTTCGTCAGGTTCTTTCATTCGGAGCTGGATGCCGGAGAATGCCGTTACGCGGATGGCGCCTACAGCCCGGAGCGTGGCACGCGCAAGCCGGGCGACGCCGGGGAATTCCTGAAATACGGCGCGATAGCCGCCCTGTACGGGCGGCGCAGACAAACCAACTCCCTTTCCGTGGGTTTTCCCTTATGGCGCCGCGGAGGCAGAACCGCGCTCAGCGCCGCGTTGGGTTATACCGGGGAGAAAAATACATACGATGATGGACTGCGGGCCTTTCATGGCGGTGGCCGGACCGGCAGCGTTTCATTGGGGCTCAAGGCCGGCGGCGCCGGGGAAAAAAGGGACGACCTGGGGGTGATCTTCGGGCTGGGGCTGGCGGATCTGGATAAACGTCTTCAGCGGCGGACAAAAGCCGAAAACAGGTGGGGGGCGGGCCTGACCGTGTCGAACGGCGGCGCCTGGACCGGAGCGGATTACGCTTTTTCCAAAGCCGCGCTGTCGCTGGAAAATTCCACCGTCTGGGGCAGGGGGAGCAGATTTTCGCTGCGCTGCGCAGCGGCGTTTTCGGCCAACGCCCCCGAAAGCCAGTTGTTCGCCACCGGCAGGGAAATGGGTCTTATGGGTCAATATGCCAGGGAATTCCGGGCCCAAAGAATGACGAGCTTAGGCGCCTTATTTTCAAAACCTATTTACGCCTCGCGCCGGGGAATTTTGCAGGCTTCGGTTTTCGCCGAAGCCGCTTTCGACCCGGCCGACTATCCGGCGACAGCCCAGAAAGGCGCGGGGATTTCACTGTATTACAGGTTCTGGCGCTTTCCGCTGCCGCTGGGACTGAGCCAGACCTACAGCTTCAGGGACAGGAACGCGCAGCTCTCAGCCGCCATAGGCGGTCGTTTCTGAGGAGGGGGACGCTGCTTCCAAACTTCCTAATTTAATTTGGAAGTTTGGAAGCAGCGTCCCCTACGACATGCGCAGCCCGGGGGGGGCGTGCGGGCAGTTAGGAGAAGGGGCATGGAAAGATTTGTAGGTCGCCAGGGCGTCCCTGAAGCATCGTCCGTAAATTTCATGGCACTCGGTAAACTCTTTGCATTCCCCGCAGGCAACGCCGCGGAATTGTTCCTGCGGCGGAGATAGAAAATTTTTCATTTCGTCCGATCCCCAGATCTCCATAATGGAGCGCTCTTTCACTGAACCTATCACATACGGCGCCGTTTGGGGGACTTGCTCGCATAAAACCACATCCCCGTTCGGGGTAATGGTCATGGAAGTAGTTCCACCCGAACAATGAGCTCTTTCTTTCCATCTCCCGAGCTTCTGTTCCGTAGTCATTGAGGAGTAGTCAAGGATGTCCGCGCCGCAGGACAGCCCGTTCCAGTTCAGTTCATTTTTTAAAGCTTCGATCTTCTGTTTCAGCCGATCGATCTGGGCGGGAGACAAAAACTTGGAATCTTCGTGGCGATACATGGAACGTCCGTAGCCGGTGATATGGGATTTTTTGACGCCCAGAAGAAAAAGCCGCTTCATTAAAGCGGGAACCTCTTCCACATTTATGGGGAGGCAGACGGTATTTGTCCTTACCGATAAGCCCCGCTCAAGCAGGTTTTCTATCGAGCGCAGAGCTTTTTCCCCGTAACCGGGGCGGTTCACCATCCTGTCGGCGCCGGCGGTGACGCCGTCAACGCTGATCTGGATCTCCGCGAAGCCGCGCATCCCTATCTCCGCGAGCGTTTTCGCCTTTTTTTTGGAGATGTAACTTTTAGTCGGGATAAGGAATTTTATTCCCCGGAGGATCATTCTTTCCAATAACAGTTCGATCCCAGGATAGGTAAGAGGATCTCCCCCGCTGAACATTACTATATCAATGCCCGACTCGTACGCCTCGTCGATAAGATCTAGCCACCGCCGCGCGGTCAGGCGCTCGGCCGCAGGGATGGGTTTTCTCTCCGCGTAGCAATACAGGCAGTCCACGCGGCAGGCGTGGGAGGGCATAATGATCAGGCTCAACGGCGCCGCGAGACGGCTTGATTCCGATTTTTTCAGCGCCTGATCTGTGTTTAATTTCCGGATGAACTTTTCCGGCGGATATAGCGTAAAATCACCGCCGCCGCCGTTCCCCGGCCTTTTCTCCAGGAAAGCTTTGCCGGGTTCCGCGTTGGACAGTTTTATCAGACAATCCAGAATGTTTTTTGCGGTTCCCGGCTTTAGGCTGAACAGCTCTTCAAGCGCCGCCTCCGCTTCCCTCAGGGTGCGCCTGCCGTCAAGCAGCGTGAGGGCCGCTCCGTGAGGGGCCGGCAGCGTTCTCCAGGAAGAAACCTCGTCCGTGCTGAAAGGATAGAGGATGCAGCGATCCTTGTCCGGCCGTATGTGATATTTATCCGAGACGACGACAATATCATCCTGGTCATATTCCCCGGCTTTCAGCATATGATACTCCGGCCTGAGCGGGCCCCGTTCGCATTGCGCGCAGTTGTACCGTCAGCGGGCTGAAATCCAGTCCGCTTTCTCTGGGACAGGCTCTGCGATCAGCTGCCGGTAACCGCGCTGGTGCAGAAAGAGCAGCCGCTTGTGCAGCGCGAGATGCATTCGGAATCGCAGCCGGTCACGCAGGTAGTGCATGAGGGGCGCATGCAGAACTCCAGGCCCTGGTTCGCAAAGATGTTTTTCACTTTCGCTTTCAAATCTTTGCTGTCGACGAGAGCTTTGATCTTTGCCGTGTCCAGGGCTGCGCCGTCTTTCTCCTGCCCGAGCAGAAGATCTATTTTCAGTATTTGATTTTCCTTGTGCAGCGCTTCCGCCAGAATAGCGCTTTTCTTGGCCTCGGCATCCGGGACTTTCTGGCGGTGCAGCTCAAGATCCTGGATGGATTTCTCCAGCAAAGCCATCTCCCCCGCCAATTCCGTCCGCCGGGCCGTAAGTGTGTTTTTTTCTTCCTGATTCAGTCGGTTCATTTTAACCCCCCTGATATTCTCAACCTTATAGTAAAAGTATTAAAAATCGCGGCGCCGCGTCAAGCGAACGAATGGGGTTTGCTTCCGGGACATTAATTGGTACCATGGCGGAGTGGGGCTTACGCTGAGGGGGCGGGAGTCCCCAGATCCGCATAAAAGGGGGATATTTATGGATAGAATCGCTCAAAACACGTTAACGGCCGGGGACATAATTCTGTATCACGGCGACGGCTGGATCTCGAAAGCCATACAATTTTTTGACGGCACGGAAATGAATCACGCCGCCATATTTCTCGGCGACGGCCAGGTCGGGGAAGCCAAAGCCAAAGGACTGGATAAGAGCGGTTTTCAGGACAGTCTCGCCGGCGCAAAATACGCCGTCAGCCGCCGGCTCGTCTCGCATCCGGGTTCCATGCGGCCCGTGCTGGCCAAGGCGGAAACCTATTTGGCCGGCAGGAACAGATACGCTTACGAGCAGATAGTGCTTCTGGCCTTGCTCGGTCTGACGCGCAACGTTCCGGTCAATGTCTATCTCAAATGGCTCCTGCGTAAAATCCTGGATGACGCGGGCGAGTTCCTGATGCTGGCCGGGAAGCGGCAGCCGATGATCTGTTCCGAATTCGTATATCGCTGTTACGCCGAAGCGCGCCGCCCGCCCGGGAATCCCTATGCGTTGGACATAAATCCGTTCCCGGTGCGGCCGCTGGCGCGCGCCGCGGCCTTGCGGAGCCTTGCCGAAAGGAGGCCCCATTATTCCGGGGTGCATCCCGGCAGTCCGCTTGCCTGGGCCCTGGAGGTTATGGCGAACCAGGTAAAACCCGCATCAAAAGCGTTGGCGAAGTCTTTTGAGAGGTATCCTGAAATGCCGGGGGCGGCGTCCGGACCGGCGAAGGAAGAAAAGAAAATGGCGGCCATGCGGCTCAACGAACTTATTGAAAAGTACCTGTCGGAGGCGAAAAATCCCCCTCCGGCATTATTTACCGGGCCGTCTTTCAAAAGCCCTGAAATGTTGTCCAGTATCAGAAAGTTCGCGGAAGCGTACGCCGGTGCGGCAGGCAAGCCCGCCACAGAAAAGACCCGGCTGTGGTCGGAGAGCGCTATGGCCGGGGAGATCCCGGCGGTTCTGGACAACCTGCTCCAAACAGTCGCGGATTTCGTGACTCCCGGGGATCTATATAACTGTAAAAATCTTTACAGCGTCGGAGAAATACGTCCGTGAATTTCAGGACTAAGGCCTGAGAAAGTTCACTTGGGACGTTTTTCGGGCGGCGCTCGGCATTATTGCAAATGTTGCGAAATCAATAAAATTAGGGGTATAATAATACCGGGGGCGTCTTCGGAAGGATCCTTTGGATCCTTACGCCGGCAAATGTAAAGGCGCGTCGGCGCGGGGTTCAGGACGTGTAATACGGAGAGATAATGAACCGATACAGGGCGGTGTTTATTCGCTTCAAAATGAAATTTGTCCGCCTGCCTGGCGGCTCACGGGCGTTTGCCGGCGATCCGTCGGCAGCGGAGGCCGTATGATGGCGGGCCCGGAACGGCATATTCTCATCGTGGACGATGAACAGGGTTTCCACGACCTGTTCAGATTTATCCTGGAGCCCCTGGGGTTCACAGTCAGTTCCGCCTACAACGGCCTGGAAGGATTGGCGCGGCTCAAGGAACGGGATTATGACATAGTGTTCCTGGACGTGCATATGCCTAAGATGACGGGGCCGGAGCTTTTGAAGCTGATCAAGGGAATAAAACCTTTGCAACTGGTGGTGATAATGAGCAGCGGGTCGGATCCCCGCCAGGCGTTTGAAAAAACCGCTAAAGAGCTCGGGGCCGTTGCCTGCATGTTCAAGCCCTTTGAACTGGATCAGATTATGGAAAATCTTAAAAAATTTACGGCATAGCGGAAGCGGTTCTTGTGGATGGGGGGAAAATGAAAAAAGCGGCTATGTTCATAGCGTTCCAGGGTTTCAGAGACGAGGAGTACACCGAGCCTAAAAAAATACTGGAGGCCGCCGGAATCAAAGTCGTCACGGTTTCTACGGCCAGGGGAGTAGCGCGCGGCAAATTCCGGGTTACGGCCGAGGTAGATAAGACCGTAGACGAGATAAACCCCGCCGATTACGATGCCCTGACGCTGGTGGGAGGCCCCGGCGCTTTGGAGCAGCTGGACAATGAAAAAGTCCATGGAATTTTCCGGGAGGCGTCGGCGCTCGGCAAGGTTCTCGGGGCCATCTGTATTTCTCCCGTTGTGCTGGCCCACGCAGGACTGCTTAAAGGGCGCCGGGCCGCCTGCTGGCCCGACGGCGCGCACGAGATCGAAAAGGGCGGGGGGAAGTGCACAGGCGCGGACGTGGAAACGGACGGGAAGCTCATAACGGCCAGCGGCCCGCTGCCGGCCAAACGATACGGCCAGGCGCTGGCCGAAGCTTTAAAGGAGAAAAAATGAAAACAATTTTTACGGTTATCATGTTGGCATTGTGTTCGGGCGGCGTTTCCGCCCAGGACGGCAGGCGGTCGTCCGATGCCTGGAAGAGCCGTGTTTTTACGGTTGAGGAACTGAAAAAATACAACGGCAGGAGCGGTATGCCGGTTTACGTGGCCGCCGACGGCATAGTCTACGACCTGTCCCGGTCCGCGCACTGGAAGACGGGCGGCCACATGAAGCAGCACCAGGCGGGGGCCGATCTCAGCGAGGCCCTGCACAAGAAAGCGCCCCAGGGAATACACAAAGACGGCAAGATCCTGGAGAAAATGCCTAAAGCGGGCGTGCTGGCCGGCGCCGGCAAACCGCAGTCCGGCGCGGCGGCCGGGGCGGAGGAGAAAAAACCGCTGGTAGCCGTGCATAAGGTGACTAAAGAGGAATTGGGAAAAGAAACCTCGTGTCCGGTCAGCGGCGAGAAAATAACGGTGGCGGAGAACACTCCGGCGCTGGATTTCAAAGGCAAGACGTATTATTTTTCAAAAGAAGCGGCCATGGAAATTTTCCGCAGGGCGCCCGATAAATTCCCCGGCGGCCTCATGGACAAAGCCAAAGGCCTGTTCAAAAAAAAGAAAAGCTCATAAAAAAACTTTAAATATTCAGCAAAATCTGTCATTCCCGCGTGCTTTTAGCGGGAATCCATAAATCTTTACTCAATGGATCCCGGCCAACAGATTGCCGGGATGACGGGCTTGCTGAATGCCTAAAAAACTTTTTTAAAATCTTTGAAGAAATCCGGGTATGATTTTTTTACGCAGCCCGGATTTTTTATTTTTACGGGTTTTTCCGCGAACAGTCCTCCGACGGCGCCGGCCATGGCTATGCGGTGGTCGTTGAACGTTTCCGCCGTCCCTCCGCCAAAAATTCCCTGCCGGCCTTTTATGGTAAGGCGGCCTTGCCCGGCTTCCGCGCGGAGTCCCAGGGTTTTGAACAGCGCCAGGGTGGCTTTCAGGCGGTCGGATTCCTTGTGCCTCAGTTCCCCGATGCCGCTGATGACGGTGGAGCCCTGCGCGCGGGAGGCCGCGAGCGCCAGCAGCGGCAGTTCGTCTATCATGGCCGGGATCTCGTCGGGCCGCACCCTTATGCCCTGGAGTTTTGAGCCGTAGACGATCAGCTCCCCCTGCGGTTCCGGCGCGGCGGCCGCCGGTTTTACGGTTATCCGGGCGCCCATGGCTTTAAGGGCGGTTATCAGGCCCGTGCGCCCGGGGTTCAGCCCGATCCCTTTTATCGTCAGTTTAAATCCGGGCAGCAGGCAGGCCGCCGTGATGAAAGGCGCGGCCGAAGAAAAGTCGCCCGGCACTTTGATATTCCTGGCGTTGAGGCGTCCCGGCCTTAAATAAAAATTCAGTCCGCCGGAGGAGATGCGCGCGCCCAGATATTTCAGCAGCCGCTCGGTATGGTCGCGGGTGGCCAGCCGCTCGGTGATTGAGGTGGGGCCTTCCGCGTAAAGTGCGGCCAGCAGTATGGCGGATTTCACCTGCGCGCTGGGTATCAGGAGCTTATGGTTCGCGCCGGACAGTCGGGAACCATGTATCCTGAGCGGCGCCCGTCCGCCCGCGGAGCTTATTCCGGCGCCCATGGCCGCAAGGGGGGCCGTGACGCGATCCATCGGCCTTTTCAGGAGAGAACCCTTTCCGGTCAGGACCGAGTCGAACTCCTGGCCGGCCAGCAGACCGGCCAGCAGGCGCATGGTCGTGCCCGACTCGCCCGCGTTAAGGGGACCGGAGGGCTTTCTCAGGCCGCGCAGCCCCGCGCCTTTGACCATCAGCCGGCCGCGCGAGGACGAGATCTTTACGCCCAGTTTTTTCAGACAGGCGGCGGTGGCGGCGGTGTCTTCACATACGGCCGGGCCGGAGATGACGGTGGAGCCGTCGGAGATCGCGGCCAGGAGCAGGGCGCGGTGGGTCACGGCCTTGTCGGGCGGGGGAAAGAAGATCTTATACAGGTGTTTGTGTTTTTTTCGCATTTTTTAAAAGGCAGAAATCTATGGCCGCCAGATATGACCCCGCGCCCAGGCCCTTTATCTGTTTTACGCAGACGGGTTTGACGACGGAGGTTTTTCGGAAAGGTTCGCGCTTTGAGATGTCGGAAAGGTGGACTTCCACCGCGGGCAGGCCGGACGCTTTTATCGCGTCGCGGATGGCGTAACTGTAATGGGTGTAGGCGGCGGGGTTTATGATCAGGCGGTCGGCCCAGGCCGCGTTGGCGGCGATCAGGTCTATGATGCGGCCTTCGCAGTTGGACTGGAAGACGCGGACGCGCGCTTTTTTGGCGGCGGCGTGTTTTTTTATTGCGGAGTTGAGTTCCCGGAGGGTCAGCCTGCCGTATATTCCGGGCTCCCTTTTGCCGAGAAAACCGAGATTGGGTCCGTGTATGATAAGGAGGTTCATTCCAGTTCCTTCAGGCACTGTTTTAATATGCCGGCCGGGATGTCGTTGACGGCTTTAAGCGCCCCGGGCCTGACTATCAGGATGAACCTGTTGGCGCGCCCGCCGGATTTTTTGTCCCGGCGGACAAACCCGCTGAAACGGTCGAAATCCAGACAGGCCGGCGGCAGCGCGTGGGGCTCCGTCAGACAGAGCGCGGTTTCTATGACGCGGGCGTATTTCCGGTCCAGGATCTTCAGCTTATAAGAGAGCGCCGCCGCATAACGCAGCCCCCAGAGCACGGCTTCTCCGTGCGACAGGCGCGTTCTGGAAAGCGCTTCAAAAGCGTGTCCGGCGGTATGCCCCAGGTTCAGAAGTTCCCTGAGCCCGGTTTCCTCGCGCTCGTCTTTTGAGACCAGTTCAAATTTGAAAGCGGCGCAGGCGGAAACCACGGCCGACAGATCTTTCTTTTCCCCGTTCAGGGCGCCGGGGAGGGATTTTGAAATGATCCGGCCGGGTGTCCCCGGAGCGATAAGCGCGTACTTTATCAGTTCGCCGGCGGCGGCCCGCAGTTCTTTTCCGCCCAGGGTGTCCAGGAACGAGGTGTCGCAGACGGTCAGCGCCGGCTGGTGAAAAACGCCGGCTATGTTTTTCACCCCGCGCAGATCCACGGCCGTTTTGCCGCCTATTCCGGCGTCCGCCTGCCCCAGCAGGGTGGTGGGGACGCTTATCCAGTCCACGCCGCGCATATAGAGCGCCGCGGCCAGGCCGGCCAGATCCGTGACGGAGCCGCCGCCGGCCGCTATGACCAGCGAGCGGCGCGAAAGCCCGTTCTCCAGCATGAATGCCAGCAGCCGCTCAAGGGTTTTGAAATTCTTGGCGTTCCCCGCGGAAGGGGTTTCGAAGACCACCGTTCTGCCGGCGAGGCCGCCCAGCATTCCGTCAAACCCGCGTTTTAAGGCCCTGAAGCAGCGGCGATCCGTGACCAGGCATATTTTATCGGCGGCCCCGCAAATCCCGGGCGCCAGTCTGGATAGCGGTGGCAGGCCGCGTCCGCAAACGAGCCGGACGGGCTTTGAGCGGCGGAAAATTTTGTCGAGGGAGACGCTTTTCATAATTTCAAGAGTTTTTTAATTTTTTCCGCGGTCTTTTCCGGGCGCAAGTCCGAAGTATTCACCGTCAGATCCGCTCTCCTGTAATAAGGACGCCGTTTTTTGAGCAGGCGTTTTATCGTGCGCCTGGCCTGTTCCGGGCCGCAGCCGAGAAGAGGGCGGCGGGAGAGATTTTTTTTCAGTCTTTTAAAAAGTACGGTTTCTCCGCATTCCAGGCAGACCGTGATCCCGCTTTTTTTAAACAGCGGCCTGAGCGGTTCGATCGGCATCAGGCCGCCGCCGAGGGCGATAACGCGGCCGCCGGAGCGGGCGGCCGCCCTGAAGACCGACCGTTCGGCCCTGCGGAAAGACCTCAGCCCCCGTTTTTTTATAAAGGCGGCGGGCCCCAGGCCTGAAAGTTTCCGTATGAGCAGATCAGTATCGGCGAAAGGGACTCCCAGTTTTTTGGCGAGAGCCCGGCCCGCGGCGGTTTTGCCGGAGCCCATGAAACCTATGAGGTAGACGTTCAGCCCCGCAGGAGTTTTTTTGTCTGTTTGCGCCACGCTTCCACCCGTGCCCGTATTTCTTTCATCGAATCGCCGCCGAACTTTTCCAGTACGGCGCCGGCGAGTTCGAAAGCCAGGAGATGCTCGGCTATAACCGCCGAGGCGAAGACCGCGGTGACGTCGGAGCGTCCGGGCGCGGCGGAGACGGTTTTACCCGTTTTCAGGTCTATGGAGCGGACCGCGATCCGCTGGCCTGGCACCGGCCTGACGGCCGCCCGCAGCACCAGCGGCATGCCGTTGGTCATGCCGCCCTCCAGGCCGCCGGCCAGATTTGTAAGGCGCCTGAGCGGGCTGCCTTTCCTGAAAAAATCCAGGGCTTCTTCGCCTTTCATAGCCGACAGCTCGAAGCCGGAGCCGAATTCCAGGCCTTTCACGCCGTTGAGCCCCATGAGCTGCGCGGCGAGGCGCGAGGGCAGCCGTCTGTCCCACTGCGCATGGGAACCCAGCCCCACCGGCAGGTTTTCGGCCCTGATCTCGAACACTCCGCCGAGGGAGCGGCCGGCCCGGGCGGCGGCTTCCAGTTCGCGCATGATTGTTTTGGCGTCTTCGCTCCTGAGATGGCCGAGTTTTACCACGCGGCTGAAGATTTTTATTTCCAGAAGCTCCAGGAGCCGCAGGCAGAAAGCGCCGAGCGCGGTTCTTACCGCCGTCTCCCTCGCGCTGGCCCTTTCCCGGATCACGGCCGCGGCGGAGATCCCGTACTTCAGCATCCCCGCCAGGTCGGCGTGTCCCGGCCGCGGGATCGCGGACGGATCCAGGACGGCGAACTGGCTGACATTTTTCAGCATCACCGCCACCGGCGCGCCCGTCGTGGTGTTTTTGTATACGCCGCAGGAGATATAAAAAGAATCGGTTTCCCGGGCCTGTCGCCGGCTTCTGCCCGCGGCGGTCCTGCGGCGCGCGAGGCTGCGGGCGACGTATTCCCTGTCTATCGGCACACCGGCGGGGAAACCGTCCAGGATCCCGATAAGGGCGGGTCCGTGGGCTTCCCCGGCGGTAAGATATCTGAGCATAGAGTCTCCTGAAAAGCTTAAGGCTGAAGGATAAAGGCTAAAGGTCGGATCCACGCCCCAGGTATTTTGCGCGACTTTCCACTTACCCTTTACGCAATCGCGACTTTATCTGATCCTTTAATTTTACCATGTCGCCGGCAGTTATGGGGCGTCCGCTGTAAAGTTCGGAGCTCTTCAGGGCCTGGTAGATCAACAGGTCGATTCCTGAAATGGTTTTACCGGCCCTGTTTTGTAAAAACGGCGTAAGACTGCGGGCACAGGCGTCATAAGTAAAGTCCAGGTAGAGCGAGCCGTGGGGGCCGTTAAACCTTAGATTGTCGGCCAGGGAACCGTACATCCCCAGCGGGGTGGCGTTAATAAAAACCGTGGAAGCCGCCGCGGGCGGATCCGTAAATTTCCGTATCGCGAATTTCGTGCGCGGAAACATCCTGGAAAAACCTTTCATCAATCCGTCGGCCCTCAGAACCGAGCGGTTATGGATGTGCACCGTTTCGGCCCCGCCGGAGGCCAGTATCCAGGCGGCGGCCCTGGCGGCGCCTCCGGCGCCCCAGATGACGCATTCCCGGCCGCGGGGCCGGCAGCCGGCTTCTTGGAGGGCCAAGCTCATGGCTTTGGTATCCGTGTTGTGCCCCTCCAGCTTCCCGTCTTTTATCCGGACGGCGTTGACCGCGCCGACAGCTTCGGATCCGGGGCTCAAAGCGTCCAGAAAGGGAATAATTTTTTCTTTCAGCGGCAGCGTGACATTAAACCCGGCCCAGCCCTCGCGTTCTATTTTTTTCAGGGTCTGTCCAAGCCCGGCTCCGTCGGTTTCCAGGAGGGCGTAAGAATATTTTTCCCCGGACAGCGGGGAAAGCGCTTTGAAGATCCTTGGCGAGAGAGACTTTTTTAAAGGGCTGCCGATCAATCCGGCTTTTATCCGCGAGTTGTTCATATAGTTCCTCAATCTTATCCCGTCATTACAGGAGCTTTCTTATCCGTTTTACCAGAGTGGCGAATTCCGGGATGCTCAGGGTCTGGCGCCCGTCCATGAGGGCCGTTCCCGGATCCAGAGCCGCTTCTATCATAAGTCCGTCCGCGCCCGCTCTGACCGCGGCCAGGGCCTGGGCCGGCACCAGCGCGCGGTCACCGGCGGCGTGGCATGGGTCGGCTATTACCGGCAGGGCTGTGGAGTTAAGCGCGGCGCGCAGTATGTTCAGGTTCAGGCCGCGGAGTCCGCTCCTGGAAAATGAGTCTCCGCGCTCGCAGAGGAGCACCTCTCCGTTGCCGTGCTTCAGCAGATATTCCGCCGAGAGGAGCCACTCTTTGAGCGTGGCTCCGGGGGCGCGTTTCAGCAGAACCGGCAGTCCGGCCCGGGCGGCTGCTTTCAACAGCTCATAATTGCGCATATTTCGGGCGCCAATCTGCGCGATGCCTCCGGCGTTTTTGATGGCGGACAGCTGTTGTTCCGAAGTCGCTTCTATTACCGCGGCCAATCCCGTGGCCCGCGCGGCTTTTTTGACAATGCCGAAGCCTTTGGTTCCAAGGCCCTGGAAAGCGTAGGGGGAAGTGCGCGGTTTAAAAAGGCCGGCGCGAAGTGCGCCGGCTCCGGCCGCTTTAAGTTTTTTTGCCGCGGCCAGATAAGAAGCCTCATCCTCCACGGCGCAGGGACCGGCTATGAGTATGAAATTCTTGCGCAGTCCTTTTCCGTACAGGGCGTCCAGCTCCGGCGGCGGGGCCGTTACCGCGAGGGGGCAGGCTTCGCGGAGGGATAATTCCACGGAAGCGATCCCCGGGAGGTTCTCTATCTCGGCGAGCCGGCGTCCAAGGAGCTCGGGAGCGGGCGTGTTGACCGCGATGGAGCCGCGGCCTCCTGAAAATCCGGCGCCGGGCAGCAACCCGGAGAGTCCGCGTCTGAGCGCGGCCAGCTTTCCGGCCTTTATCCCGGGTTTGAGTCTGATTATCATGATTTCCCCGCTTCGCTGTCCGCTTTCTGCAGCAGGCGGCTCCGTTTCATGATCTCGCGGTATACCGCCAGCACGGCGGGACGCAGGCGTCCGTCGTTTACCAGGTTCGCGGCGTGTTTGAGTACGGCGGCTTCCCGTAAGGGATCGCGGACTTTTTTCTTTAATCCGGCCAGCGAGGCGGCCAGGGAGAATCTTGCGGCCAGCAGCACGGCCAGGCGCGCGTCTATGGCGTCTATTTTCTTCCTTTTTTCTTCCAGCGTATCCGCCATATACTGTAATTCTATTAAATTTACCTCATGAAATTTATAAATTGCTAAAATATAAAAATGGCAGAAACGCTGGAGTTTAAGGATATCGCCAATAAACTGGAACGCCTGGACAAATTCCTGGAAGACGTGACGGGCCTCTATGGCCTTGAAAAGAAGCGCGAAGAGCTCAATAAAAAAGAGGCGGCCGCGGCCTCCTCCGATTTCTGGGCCGATACGGGCAAAGCCCAGGGCCAGCTGAAAGAATTGAACGATCTTAAAAAAGACATCGCCCTCATAGACGGCATCAAAACGGAACTGGAAGATTTTAAAGTGCATTTCGAGCTGGCGCGCGATTCCAACGACGGGGCCGAGCTGGCCCTGGTCATGGCCGGCCTCAACGAGACCGAAAAAAAACTTTCCGGCCTGGATTTCGAGCTGAAGCTCTCAGAGCCGCTGGACAAGGACGACGCCATAATCAGCATCCATTCCGGCGCGGGCGGCACCGAGGCCTGCGACTGGGCGCAGATGCTGCTCCGGATGTACACGCGCTGGGCGCAGAACAGGGGGTTCGCTTTCAGCATCACCGATATCCTGCAGGGCGAAGAAGCGGGCGTCAAAAGCGTCACAGCTTTCGTCAAGGGGAAGTACGCCTATGGTTACCTTAAAAGCGAGATCGGCGTGCACCGCCTGGTGCGTATTTCTCCGTTCGATGCCAATAAGCGGCGGCACACCTCATTCGCTTCCATAGACGTGCTGGCCGACATAGGCGAAGAGATAGAGATAAAGATCGAGGACAAGGACGTGAAACTGGACACTTTCCGGTCGGGCGGGGCCGGCGGCCAGAACGTCAATAAGGTGGAGACCGCGGTGCGGCTCACCCATATTCCCAGCGGCATAGTGGTGGCCTGCCAGATAGAGCGCTCCCAGCATCAGAACCGCGAGACCGCCATGAAGATGTTAAAGGCCAAACTCTACGAACTGGAAATGGATAAGAAACGTTCCGAGGCCGAGCGCCACTATGACGCGAAAGGCGATATAGGCTGGGGCCACCAGATCAGATCCTACGTTTTCATGCCCTACCAGCTGGTGAAGGATATGCGCACTAATTTCGAGACCTCCCAGATAGACGCCGTCATGGACGGCAATCTGGACGGCTTCATGCATTCCTACCTCACCTGGCGCGCCTCGGCGAAGAAATAAATTCGGATTGTCTAGAACGTGTGAGGTAGGTCCAAAGACCGCCGGTTTGTAGGCCTTTGGTTGCATGTTCACACATGAAAAAAGAGTCATAATAAATATGGCAGGAAAATGTTGCGATGCCGTGTGTAATTCCTGCAAAGCGCAATTAAGGGAGAAAAAACATGAAAAAAACTGTATTCACAGTGGTTCTTGCAGTGCTGGCTGGCGGGGTGAATGCCGCTGAGCGGAGTGGGGTGTCACAATTCAGCGAATTAGAGGTGAAAGCTTCGGATATTGCGGCCAAGGCCGCAATGGAGCCGGCAGATGTGAAACCAGTCGCTTTTCAAGTTAGAGCGGTTGCTTTCGAAAATACGCTTGGAGCGTCTAAAAAACGTGCTGCCCAACACGAAACCTGTGCCGAGCCTGTAATCCAGGTGCTCCGTTACTGTGTTGTCGCACCCCCCAAGTGTGTAAAGATGCAGACCTACGTTAACGACGACGCGCAGGGCTATAGCGCATGGTACGTACTGCGCGCCTATAAGCTGGCCATTTTCCCGAACGGCCAAACCAAAGAGTTTGTAAGTGAGGAAAGCGATAGGATATTGGCGGGTAATGTCCCGTCAGAAAACTATCCTGATACTCCGGAGTCGTGGACGCTGCTTAAGACGCGGTGTGAGCAAGGAGTAGGCGTACTGTTAGCGCAGATTTCGACCTGTAGATAAAAAGTTGAAAGTTGTGTCTATTAAACACCCCGCAGTTTAAAAACTGCGGGGCGTCTTTCCTGTATTTAAACCATCATAACCCAGTGCGAGCGTCGGATCATTTTTTTGCCGCTGCGGATATCACTACAGAGCCGCGCATCTCAAAAGTTCAGGTAAGCCCAGGTAGTCATTCCGGCGGCCTGTCCTGCGTAGCCCTGTGAAGCAGGGAAGCCGGAATCCAGAGATCTTGACGGCACTGGCTCCTGGCCCCCGTATTAAGTACGGGGCAAGCTTCGCCGGGGTGACGGCAAGGGTTTCACCAGAACCAAAAAAATGTCCCGACGAGACTTCCGCCTTATGTGAGCCGTTGTGGGATATTTCTCCGGGCCCTGCGGAAATGGTTTAATGTAGCTATGCGTTTTATCGAGACCCATGCCCATCTTAATGATGAGGTTTTTGACGCCGACCGGGCGGACGTGATAGACCGGGCTTTTAAAAGCGGCGTGGCCAATATTATAGAAATAGCCTGTTCCGCCAAAGAATGGAAACCGGCGGAGGAACTTTGCGCCGCCTATAAAGGCAGAATAACGGCCGCTTTCGGCATCCACCCGCAATACACCGAAGAGCTGACTCCTGAAAATCTTGAAACGCTCGCCGGCTTCCTGAAAAAAGATATTTGTTCCGCTCTCGGGGAAATAGGCCTGGATTATTACCGGGATAATTCCAAGAAAGACGCCCAATTCAAGCTGCTGGAGGCCCAGCTCCGGCTTTCTAATTCGTCCGGCAGGAGCTGCGTTTTTCACGCCCGTAACGGGCTGGACGCGCGTGCCGACAACGCCTACCGGGAGCTGGCTTTTGAATTAAAAAAAACATGGACATTGAACAATAAAAAAAGGGCGCGCGGCGTCCTGCATTGCTTTTCCGGGAACTGGGAAGACGCCAGGGCGGGCCTGGATCTGGGGCTGTTCCTGGGCGTCAACGGCACGTTCACTTATAAAAAGAACGATGAGCTGCGCGAAACCGTAAAAAAAGCCGGGCTGGCCAATATAGTTCTGGAGACGGACTGCCCCTATCTTCCGATCCAGCGCCTGCGCGGCAAAAGGAACGACCCGTCTTTCATCCCCGAGATAGGCCTGGCCGTGGCGGAATACCTCGGCGTGAAGCCGGAAGGGCTGGCGGAAGCCGTCCGCATAAACGCCTCTGAACTATTTTATATACTTTAAAAATGAATACCGGAGAAAAGTTTAATAAGATTTTAACGGAGAAGATCCTGATCTTCGACGGGGCCATGGGAACGTATCTTGGAAAGTTCGGGCTAACGCCGGAAGATTTCAAGGGTCATGACGGGTTAAACGAGTATCTTTCCCTTTCAAGGCCGGACGTCGTCAAACAGGTGCACCTGGATTATCTCGCCGCCGGAGCCGACGTGGTGGAGACCAACACTTTCGGCGCCAACCGTTTTGTGCTCGCCGAGTACGGACTTCAGGACAAGGTTAAGGAACTGAACCTGGCCGCCGTGAAACTGGCCAGGGAGGCCGCGCTCGCCGCTTCCACGCCGGAGAAGCCGCGTTATGTCGCTGGTTCCGTGGGTCCTACCAATAAGGCCCTGTTCGTGACGGGCGGTGTCACGTTCGACGAATTTGCGGACGCCTATTACGAGCAGATTTCGGCCCTGATGGACGGAGGGGTGGATCTCCTGCTGGTGGAGACCGCGCATGATATCTCCAATATCAAGGCCGCGCTGGCGGCCGCTTCGAAAGCTTTTGCAAAATACGGCCGCAGGCTGCCGGTGATAGTTTCCGTGACCATGGACCGGAAGAACGCCATGCTGAGCGGACAGGACACCGAAGCCGTCTGCGTGGCGCTGGAACATTTCCCGCTGCTCGCCCTTGGCTTCAATTGCTCTACCGGGCCCGAAGACCTGGCGCTCCGTCTGGAAACTCTTTCAAAAATCTCGCGTTTCCCGATCTTCGCCATGCCCAACGCGGGCCTGCCGGATGAGAACGGCAAATACAACGAGACTCCGGAAGAATTCGCCGCCGTGATGAAAAAATATGCCCTGGCCGGACTGCTTAACGCCGCCGGCGGCTGCTGCGGCACCGGCCCCGGCCACATTAGGGCCCTGGCCGCCGCTCTTGCCGGAGTGCGGCCCCGCAGGACGGCCGCGCCGGGAGAGTGGGCGGTCTCCGGCATAGAAGCGCTTTTCTACTCCGAGATAGAGCCCCCGCTCCTGGTGGGTGAAAGAAATAATTCCATCGGCTCAAAAAAATTCCGCGATATCGCGGCTGCCGGGAAGTGGGACGAGGCCGTGGATATGGCCAAGGCCCAGGTTCGGGCCGGGGCGCATGTGCTGGATGTCTGTCTTTCAAACCCGGAAAGAAAAGAACTGGAAGACGCGAAGGTCTTCCTGCCCAAATTGTTCCATGCCGTGCGGGCGCCGGTAATGATAGACACCACCGATCTCGGAGTGATGGAGGAGGCGCTGAAGCTGGCGCCCGGCCAGTGCATCCTTAATTCCGTGAATTTTGAATTCGGGGAGGAAAAGCCGCGCGCCGCCGCCGGGCTCGTGAAACTTTACGGCGGCAAGCTGGTTTTCGGCCTTATAGACGAAGACAAAGAAAAGGGCATTCCGATAACCGCCGTACGGAAACTGGAGATCGCCAGGCGCGGGTATGAATTTTTTACCAAAAAATGCGGATTGACCGCGGAACACCTGATCTTTGACGCGCTGGTCTTCCCGGTGGGCGTCGGCGGAGAATACGCTGGGAGCGCCCATGAGACGTTGAAAGCTCTGGAACAACTGAAAAGCGAATTCCCGCTTTCAAAGACCGTGCTGGGCGTGAGCAATGTTTCCTTCGGCCTTCCGCCGGAGGGGCGCGAAGTCCTGAACGCGGTTTTTCTGCACCACGCCATCAAGGCGGGCCTCGGCCTGGCCATCGTCAATATAGAGAAACTCAGGCGTTACGCCCAGATCCCGGCTAATGAGCTGAAGCTGTCCGAAGACCTGCTCCTGGCGCGCACTCCGGATCCGGCCGGGGCTTTCGCCGCTTATTTCAGGGACAAAAAAAAGGGCGGGGCGCCGGCCGCCGCGCGGGCCGCCGCGGCTTCGCCGGAGGAAAGGCTTTACGGAATGATCCTGGACGGTTCGAAAGCGGGGGCGCGGGACGCGGTGAAAGAACTTCTGGCGGGCGGCATGGAGCCGCTGGCCGTGATCAACGGCCCGGTCCTGAAAGCCATGGGTGAGGTCGGGCGGCTTTTCTCAAAAGGCGACCTTATCGTCACCGAAGTGCTGCAGAGCGCGGAAGTGACCAAAGAGGCGGTCTCGGTTCTGGAACCGGCGCTCAAAGCCGGAAATATCCCTAAACGCGGCAAGTTTCTCCTGGCGACGGTTAAAGGCGATGTGCACGACATCGGCAAAAATCTCGTCAATATCATTTTTGAGGCCAACGGCTTTGAAGTCGTGGACATGGGCGTGAAGGTGCCTCCCGAGGACATCGTGGCCGCCGCGCTTAAGGAAAAACCGGATTTTATAGGCCTTTCCGGCCTGCTGGTCCGTTCCACCGAGCAGATGACCATTACCGCCACGGAACTGGCCCGGGCCGGGGTGACGGCGCCGCTGCTGGCGGGCGGCGCGGCTTTGACCGGGAAATTCGTGGAGACCAACATGAAACCGGTCTACAAAGGGCCGGTTTTCTACTCCCCCGACGCTATGGACGGCCTCAACAGCGCGCTCAATTATTTAGTGGCTAGTGATCAGTGTTCAGTGGTCAGTGGTCGGAGGACGGAACCGGCGGAAATTGCTCCCCGAGCGACGAGCGACGAGTCACGAGCCACGAACCACGAGCCCCGAGCCACCAGTCACGGCTCCCGCGCCCCGCAGCCCGCGTCCCGCGATAAGTGGCGGCCGGACGAGATCCCGGCGCCGAAAGACTTCGACAGGCATTTCCTGGGGGACTGCGAGCCGGGAGAATTATTCGCCGAGATGGACGAAGATCTGTTCAATCTGCGGTTTCTGAAGCTTAAAAAGACCGATGCCGCCAAAACGGAAGATACGAAAAAAATAGTGGACGGCATAAAGGCGGAAGTCGTGCGCGAAAGGCTTATCAGGCCGCGCGGCGTATACCGGTTCTTCAAAGCGTCAGCCGACGGGGACAGTCTGCTTCTGTACGGCGCTGACGGCAAAGCCCTGGAAACGATAAATTTTCCGCGCCAGCACGATGCGGAGCGGCTCTGCATAGCCGATTTCTTCGCGCCCCACGGCGGCAAAAGCGATTATACAGCCCTCCTGGCCGCCACCTGCGGCGAGGGAGTGGCTGAGTTCGCGCGCCGCGAGCGGGAAAAAGGCAATTACCTCCGCTCCTACATAGTGGAAGCGCTGGCTTTAAGCCTGGCCGAAGCGTTCGCCGAAGTTATGCATTACAGGATACGGCAGGATTGGGGGATCGCAGAAGTCCGGGCCTCAACGCCTTTGCGCCGGATCCACTACAGCGGGCGCCGTTATTCTTTCGGCTATCCGCCATGCCCGGATCTGTCCAACCAGAAAAAGCTTTTTAATCTGCTGAAACCGGAGGGCGATGTCGGGGTAAAACTCACGGACGGTTTCATGATGGATCCGGAGGCGTCGGTGTCCGCTTTTGTCCTGCATAATCCCAAGGCCAAATACTTTACCATTTGACGCATGGATAATTTTTTTGAATGGCGGCATAAAGTCGCGCCGGACGAGATAGACGGGCTGGGACACGTCAATAATCTGGTTTACCTCGGCTGGTTTATGGAAGCGGCAACAGGGCATACCGAAGCCGGCGGCCTGTCGGTGGAAAAAATGCTGGAAGAGGGCGAGGGCTGGGTGGTGCGCCGCCACGAGATAGATTACCTGGCGCAGGTGATGCCGGAAGATACGGTCGTAGTCAGGACCTGGATCGAGACCGCCGAGAAAGTCTCCTCGGTCCGGAAATACGAGATCGTGAACGCCGCCGGCGGCAGGCTTGTCTGCCGGGGCCTCACGGTGTGGGTCTGGATCAACTATAAGACGGGAAAGCCGGCGCGTATCCCTGAAAAAGTCTACGCGGCTTACGGCGTGGAGCCCGGCGATAAAACAACGATAAAGGATAACGGATGAAAGGCGGGGGAAAAAAGCGAAAATTTTTCTCCCGCTTGTTCTTAAACCTTTGGAAAGGAGCGATATGAACGACGAGATGCCGCCGGATGAGACCGGAAACGGAGAGAGTTTCGCGGAGATGTTCGACAAGAGCTATAAGGAGCCGGCAAGGCTTGAGCCGGGCCAGAGAATAGAGGCTGTTATCGTAAAGATCACTCCGGACTGGACGTTCCTGGAGGTGGGAGGCAAGGGCGAGGGCTGTCTGGACACGAAAGAGCTTATGGACGCGAAAGGGGTTCTGACCGCCAAAGAGGGCGGCAAGGTCCGCGCCTGGTTCCTGTCCACCGAAAACGGCGAGATGCGTTTTACGACTAAGATAGGCTCCGGGCCGGCCGCGTACGCCCAGCTTGCGGACGCCATGCGCAACGGCATTCCGGTGGAGGGGACGGTGTCCAAAGAGCAGAATGGCGGCTTCGAGATCACGATAAGCGGCGGCGCGCGCGCTTTCTGCCCTTTTTCGCAGATGGGCCTCCGGAGGGAAGAGAACAAGGAAAATTATCTCGGCAGGGTCATGATGTTCGAGATCATCGAATGCGGGCAGAGGAACGTGATTCTTTCCAGGAAAGGGATCCTTGAGAAAGAGCGGCGGGCCGCGGCGCTGGCGTTGAAAAATACGCTTAAAGAGGGGGATAAGGTAAAGGGGACGGTGACCTCCATACAGAAGTTCGGCGCTTTTGTCGATATCGGCGGGGTGGAAGGCTTGCTGCCCGTTTCCGAAATAGCCTGGAACCGGACGGAAAACACCGGCGACGCTCTTTCCGTCGGCCAGAGGGTGGAAGTTATAGTCAAAAAGCTGGACTGGGAAAATGACCGGTTGTCTTTCAGCCTAAAGGATACGCTGCCGGATCCCTGGGATCGGGCGGCGGAAACCTGGCCCCCCGGCTCCTATCATACCGGAACCGTCTCCCGGCTTGCCCCGTTCGGCGCTTTCGTCACGCTTGGCGAAGGCGTTGACGGTCTTATCCATATTTCCAGGCTGGGGGGGGACAAAAGGATCCAGAGCCCGGCTGAAGTCGTAAAAGCCGGCCAGGCCATCGAGGTGAAAGTGGAAGCGGTGGATCCGAAGAACAGAAAGATTTCCCTTATTCCGGCGGAGCTCGGCCGCGAAGAGGAAGAGGACGCCGCCGCGCTGAAGAACTATCAGCAGCAGGCGCCGTCGGAGCCCGAGGGCCTGGGCACGCTGGGCGAGATCCTTAAAAAACAGCTGGAAAACAAAGAAAAAATCCGTTAACCATAAGCCCAAAAGGTGCCTGGCACCTTTTGGGCTTATCCTTTTTAAAATTTTAAGATTAATCGTCCGTGGTGAGGCCGTTGAAGAAGCCGCGGTTCAGCACGGTCTCTCCGGTCGTCCCCAGATCCGCAACAGGTATGATATGTGTCCAGAATTCAGGGCTTAACATCGTGCCCGTGGTGAGCATCTTCTGATCGGTGGAATAGATAACGTCACAGTCCCGCTTGTAGGGCATTTCCGGGCAGCCGAACTTGCTGAATACGGCGTAACGGTAGTCAAAGCCGCCCTGGCCGGCTTCGAGCCGGCCCTGCGATGAAAAATATTTGAAACCGACAACCTCGGGGCCGTATTTCGGCAGGATCTTGCCGGTCTTGCCGATATAGGCGATAAAGGTCACGGCGTGTCCGGTGCGGTTGGTGCGGTTTATATTGACAAAATCGCCCGGACGGAGGTTGTCGAACGGCACGCGCTCGCCCATGCCGAAGTTGATCAGCGCGTCGGCGGTGCCGTAGGCGTTGAACTTGGGGTTGACCCAGATGTGGCCTTTCAGGTCGGTGACGCTTAAGCCTTCGAAACTTCTTTTCGGGAGATAGGCGTAGACGGAGTAATCGCCGGTTTCCCGGGCGTAGATCTCGTAGGCGGTGAGCAGGATCTCCATCTGGGCGGCCACGCACATGGTGAGCGGCGCGCGGCGGGCCTTAATGACGCCGGAAGTGTGGTACTCGATGTCGTGCGTCAATATGGAATTGATATCGTAGCCGAGCAGGCCGTATCTGGCGTAGAGGTTGTCTATGGCTTTCAGGATGTAAGCGTTGAAATATTTTTTTTCTGGCTTAGGAGTCTTATGCGGAGCCGCGGCCGGGAGCGCGCTGGAAAGCTCTCCAAGCGAGCTCAGTGTGACGGAATCAAGGGTGAAACGCGATCCGGCCGCGCCGGCGTTCGTGGAGAAAAAAAAGAGCAGAGGGGCGATAAGTTTAAGCATGGATTATCCTTGGCCGCGTGTCTCCCAGATTATACAACTTATAACGGCAAAAGAAGCCGGCCTCTTTTTTGCATGTAGAAATTTTTTTAAAATGTCCTGTTTGCGGCAAATAGAAATGTCCGGTTAAATGCTAAAACCTCCTTTTCCTTTTAAAAGGAGGC